>JAESGS010000255.1_pt1 | contig 64083 bp, 49 predicted proteins | sample 9269761 | NCBI WGS metagenome assembly JAESGS01 (sample SAMN15741799, study PRJNA653493) | algae metagenome | isolation source: Cyanosarcina radialis HA8281-LM2 and co-occurring heterotrophs from damp... | place: USA: Makauwahi cave, Hawaii | collected 2011-01-06 | reverse complement strand
GTTTTCGCAAAACCCCGCCGGCAAGCCGGCGGCTATATGAAATCATCCCCACCTTCCTTGGCACGGGGTGGGGGTTTTACCAGGGGGATTCCCATGCGCCACCGTAAAGCCGGCCGCGTTCTCGGCCGCAACGCCAGCCACCGGCTGGCCCTGTTCCGCAACCTGAGCCGGTCGCTCGTCACCCACGAGTCGATCCGCACGACCGTCGCGAAGGCGAAGGAGCTGCGGCCGTTCGTCGAGAAGCTCATCACGCTCGCCAAGAAGGCGGCCCTCCAGGACGCGAACACGCCGGAGGGGAAGGTCAAGGCCCTGCACTACCGCCGGCAGGCGATGGCGATCCTCGGCCCGACGCACGGGACCGGGGTGTACGACAAGGAAGGCAACGCCGCCACCGAGAAGACGGCGGACACCGTGCTGAAGAAGCTGTTCAACGTGATCGGCCCGCGGTTCAAGGACCGGCCGGGCGGGTACACCCGCATCCTGAAGCTGCACTACCGCCGGCTCGGCGACGCCGGCGAGGTGGCCGTGATCGAGCTGCTGAAGGAAGGCGAAACGAAGGTCCGGGCGAAGGCCCCGGCCGCCCCCGCCCCCGTCACGACGGCGTGACCGCGGGGAGAGTGATTCGAGAAGCCGCCGTGGGGAAGCCCTGGCGGCTTTTTTCATAGTAGTAGGCACACTCCGTGTGCCGTCTCCTGCACGCCGCGGGGAGTTCGCCCGAGTCGCTGCGACCGATAGCAGACGGCACACGGAGTGTGCCTACTACTATGTGTTTTCCCTTCCCCTCCCGCCGGACGGCGGGCTATACTACCCCTACTTCATCCTCGCCTTCGTCGCCGTTCATTCGTCGCCCGCTCGCCGGTCAGGAGGCCGCCTTGGGTATCAAGGTCTGCCCGCACCACGACGAACTCCAATCCTTCCGCGGCGGAACCCTCAGCCTGGACCGCCACCTCGCGGTCGCCAAGCACCTCAAGGCGTGCGACGCCTGCCGGAAGCTCGTGTCGGCCATGCCGACGCCGTGCGACGACACGCCCCTGAACGCCGGGCCGGAGACGTTCGCCCCGCACCCGGTCGGGGACACGGGCGAGGCCGAGCCGCTGGCCACCCGGATCGGGCCGTACCGCGTCGTCCGCGTCCTCGGCCGCGGCGGCATGGGCGTCGTCTACGAGGCCGAGCACGAGATGCTCAAGAACCGGGTGGCGCTCAAAATCCTGCCCCGGTCGGCGGTGAACGACCCGCGGGTCATGGCCCGGTTCCGCCGCGAGTGGGAGGCCGTCGGCCGGCTCGTCCACCCGAACGTCGTCCGGGCGCTGCACGCCGACGACGTGGGCGGGACGGCGTTCCTGGCGATGGAACTCATCCCCGGCCCGGACCTCGGCAAGGTCGTCCACCGGCACGGCCCGCTCGCCCCGGCGGACGCGGCCGAGGCGGTCCGGCAGGCGGCGCTCGGGCTGGCCCACGCCCACGCCCAGGGGGTCATCCACCGGGACGTGAAGCCGTCGAACATCCTCCTCGCCCCGGACGGGGTGGTGAAGCTGCTCGACCTCGGCCTCGCCCGGTTCGCGGCCGGCACGTCCGACTCCCGGCTGTCCGGCCAGCACTACCTCGGCACGGCCGACTACATGGCCCCGGAGCAGTGGGAGGGCGTCACCGCGAACCCGCGGACGGACATCTACTCCCTCGGGTGCGTGCTGTTCTTCCTGCTGACCGGGAAGCCGCCGTTCGCCGCGCCGGAGTACCCGTCGCCGCGGGCGAAGATGCGGGCGCACCACGAGGTCGCGGTCCCGGCCGTGGCCGGGCCGCCGGACCTGACCGCGCTCCTGTCTCGGATGCTGGCGAAGACGCCGGCGGACCGGCCGCAGACGGCGATGGAAGTGGCGGACCGGCTGGCGTTGCAGGCGGCGCTGTCGCAGCTGGACCGGGTTGCCGTGGCGGCGGGGGTGGACGCGGTCGGGGCGTTCGCCGACGGCGACGCGACCGCCCCGCTGCCGATCATCGAGAAGCAACGGAAGGCCGCGGCCGACCAGTCGGCCACGGCCATCCAACGGTTCTGGAACAGCTTCCGCCGGCCGAAGTAGGCCGGCCGACTTACTTCTTCCGCGCCGCCTTCACCTTCTCGATGAACGCGAACTCGGCCGACTGCGGCGCGCCGGCGAACCCCTCGAACTTCCCCGCCTTGTAGTTGTCGCCGATCGCCTTCCACAACTCGGGGACGCCCGCGTAGCCGCGCTTCGTCCGCTCGTTCATCTCGTCCCACCGGTCCGCGAGGGCTTGCGCCTCCGGACTCGCCGGGTCGAGGGTCGGGTTCGCCCGTATCTCGGCGAACAGCGCCGTCCACCCGTCCTGCACGGCCTTGATCTCGTCCGGGCCGACGGCCTGGGCCGCCTGCTCGAACATCTTCATCTGCTCGGGCGTGTACATCTTGTCCATCGTGGTCATCACCTCAAGGGTTCGGAGTAAGTCGGCGGTGGAAACCTCCCGCACCGCGCGGAGGTTGGCGGCGATCGCCTCCAGGTAGCCGCACAGCTGCCGCTGCAGCTCGATCCCTTCCCGCAGGCGGGCGACGTGGAGGTCGATCACCGCCAACGGCGAGTAGCCGGGCCGGTCGAGGCAGGCGGCGATCTCGTCGAGCGAGAACCCGAGCTGCCGGAGCGAGACGACCTGCTGCAACCGGGCCACGTCCGCGGCCGCGTAGAGGCGGTGGCCCGCCTCCGTGTGCAGCGACGGCTTGAGCAGCCCGATCTCGTCGTAGTGGTGCAGCGTGCGGACCGTCAGGCCCGTCCGCCGCGCCAGCTCGCCGACCTTCACCGGCTCGAACGCCATGTCGCTTCTCCCGCGGGAACGGACGCCACGATGGAACGATACCCCCTCACGTAACGTGAGGTTCAAGGGGCATTCTGGGGAAAAATTCAAAATTGGGCGAAGGGCCACGGGCACGGCCCTGCCGGTGGCCCTTCGCCCTGAAAGAGGGTGGGAGGTGCGGAGTATATCCATCCGTACATCGGAGGGACGATCATGCTGACCATTCGACGCGGCGGCGAGCGCGGGACGACGAACATCGGCTGGCTCGAGAGCTACCACACGTTCTCGTTCGGCGACTACTTCGACCCGGACCACCACCATTACCGCAGCCTGCGGGTCATCAACGACGACTACGTGGCCGGCGGCGGCGGGTTCCCCATGCACCCGCACCGGGACATGGAGATCCTCACCTACGTCATGAGCGGGAAGCTCGAGCACCGCGACAGCATGGGCAACGGCACGGTCATCGGCCCCGGCGAGTGGCAGAAGATGACGGCCGGGACCGGGATTCGCCACAGCGAGTTCAACCCGTCCGACACGGAGGCGGTTCACTTGCTGCAAATCTGGATCGTGCCGGACCGCAAGAACCGGACGCCGGAGTACGACCAGAAGCTGTTCCCGGACGCGGAGAAGCGCGGCCGGTGGCGGACGATCGCGTCGCCGGACGGCCGGGACGGGTCGATCACGGTGTATCAGGATGTGACACTCTCCGCGGCGGTGCTAGCGCAGGGTGATACACTCGCGTACCCGCTCGCCGCCGGCCGCGGGGCGTGGCTGCATGTCGCGAAAGGGACCGTCACCGTCAACGGGCAGACGCTTCACGAGGGCGACGCGGCCAGCGTGGAAGGCGAGACGCCCACGGTGACGGGGCAAGGTGAGAGCGAAGTGCTGGTGTTTGACTTGGCGTAGTTTTCCCTGGGACCGCGGGCGTCCCGCCCGCCACGGCCCCATTTGCCGAAGACAGGTTCCTGCGGCCGGGAAGGTGGGCGGGCGGGACGCCCGCGGTCCCAGGAGTGTTTACCGCCCCGCGAAGCTCGCGGGGCGGTTCTCATTTATGAAAAATCGTCCCTTGCGGATTTCGGCTCAAGATTCGCTGGGTATTTTCCGAGAGCACCACTCACCCGCCGAAGGAGGGAATTTTCGGCAATCCGGAACACGTTCTTGAGACTTTTTCTTCCTGTCAAGTCGGATTTTTGATTTCTTGCTTGACTTGAAGGACTGTACAAGAATATCCTGTTCTGTGGCCAGGAAGGGCGTTCTTCTCACAAATGGCTTCTGACCTACGGGTCGAAATCCTTTTGCCGCAAGTTCCTACCTTACTTGCGGATCGGGCGAACGAAATCACCCTTTCATCCACCGGTTGCCCAGCCCGAACGATTCCACGAATCGTTACTTTCGGCAGTGTAAGCCCAGGGTGTTGAGTTTTGTACTAACTTTCACAACCGGCCACGCCCAGCATCATGGGACACCGGGAGGAACCACGGAAGACCATCAAGGAGGAATCCCATGTTAGTCCTGTCTCGCAAAGTCGGCGAAGCGATTGTTATCAACGACAACATCCGGATCACGGTCGTGGACATCGGCCAGGGCCGGGTAAAGATCGGCGTCCACGCCCCGAATAACGTTTCCGTAGACCGGCAAGAGATTTACGACAAGAAGCAGCTCGAACGACAGTTCGCCGACGCCGACCCGGAGGCGGCCGTGCCCATCAACGTGCCCCACAACCGGATCGCCCAGCAGTTGACCGACACGGCCCAGACGCCGCCCCCGGTCACGGTCGGCCGGCCGATCGACTTCCGCAAGAAGTCCCGGTAACGCCGGGTATCTACCCCAGACGAGAGCGCAGCCCGCCGGCTCCCCGGCGGGCTTCTTTCTTTTCCGGTTCCCGACAGTGGGTTCTTGACGCGCACAGGGATTCCGCCGAAAGTAAATCCCAATCACTTGTCGATACGTCGGAACCGTATCCTTCTGAGCGTACTCTCCGAGCCAAGGTGAACGAATGCCTGACATGATGTCCACGCCGCCGGCCGTCAACCCCGTCGCCACCCCGGCCACAAACAGCTACGACGAAGTCCCTTACGAGAGCCACCCGTTCAGCCAGACGCACCCCAGCCGCCTGTTCGTCATCGGTACGCTCTTCGGCCTACGGCCGGTCCCGGTCCAGCGCTGCCGGGTGTTGGAACTCGGCTGCGCCAGCGGCGGCAACCTGATTCCCATGGCCGACATGTTTCCGGACAGTCAGTTCGTGGGCATCGACCTGTCGAAGCGGCAGATTGAGGACGGGCAGAAGAACGTCGCCGACCTCGGGCTTAAGAATCTGACCCTCCGCCACGCCAGCATCACGGACGTGGACGTGGGGTACGGGATGTTCGACTACATCATCTGCCACGGCGTCTTCTCGTGGGTTCCCAACCACGTCCAGGAGAAGATTTTCGACATCTTCGACAAGAACCTGACGGCCAACGGCATCGCTTACGTCAGCTACAACACGTTCCCCGGCTGGCACATGCGGGGCATGATCCGCGACATGATGCGGTACCACTCCGGCCGGTTCAACACCGCGCAGCTCCGCACCCAACAGGCCCGCGCTCTGCTCGACTTCCTGGCGCAGTCGGTCAAGCAGGAAGGTCCGTACTCGCAGTTGCTCAAGACGGAACTCGAAACCCTCCGCCACCAGGCCGACCACTACCTGTACCACGAGCACCTCGAAGAGAACAACGAGCCGCTGTACTTCCACCAGTTCATGGCCCGCGCCGGGAGCCACAACCTGAAGTACCTCGGCGAGTCCCGCGTCGGCACGATGGTCACCGGGAACTTCGGCCCGGACATCGAGAAGACGCTGAAGATTCTCGCGACCGACCAAATCCAGGCCGAGCAGTACATGGACTTCCTGCGGAACCGCATGTTCCGCGAGACGCTGTTGGTTCACAACAAGGTGAACCCGAGCTGGAGCGTGCAGCCGGAGGTCCTCCGGACGCTGCACGTCGCCAGCGGCGCACGGCCGGCGGCGGCGGTGACGAACCTGACGACGGACGAGAACGTGCAGTACAAGTCCGCGAGCGGGATGCAGATGGCCACGAACCGGCCGCTGTTGAAGGCCGTGATGCAGGTGCTGAACGAGGCGTTCCCCGGCTCCGTGCCGTTCGACGTGCTCCGCAAGACGGCCCGCGAGCGAGTCGGCGGGGACGCGAACGACCCGAAGACGGTGGCCGAGGACACGAACGTCGTGGCGATCGGGTTGCTCAACTGCTACATGTCGAGCGACCTGATCGAGCTGCACGGGATGCCGATTAGCGTCGTCAAGAAGCCGGGCGACAAGCCGGCCGCCCTGTCGTGGGCGCGGATGCAGGCGTCGAAGGGCGGGTCGGTCACGAACCGCCGGCACGAGGTGCTGCGGCTGAACGACCTGGACCGTCACCTCATCCCGCTGCTCACCGGCCAGAACGCGAAGGACCAGATCGTCGAGGGGCTGGCCCAGGTGTCGATGGCCGGGCAGCTGAACGTGCAAAAGGACAACATCACGTTGAGCGACCCGAACGAGATCAAGGCGGCGCTGAACTCGGTCATCGACCAGGCCCTGCAGAAGGTCGCCGACCAGGCGCTGCTGACGGCCTGATCTATTTAGCCGCCGGCTTGCCGGCGGGGTTTTGCGACCCCCATGACCCCGCCGGCAAGCCGGCGGCTAAATAATGAACCGCCCCGGAATCTTTCCGGGGCTTTTGGCTTTTTGAATCCCGCCCCATCTATAATTGAGTTCTCTCTCCAATTGTCTGATATCTTTTTCCTCGGCCCCCCGGACACCATGTTCTCGCAGACGGTGGAATACGCCCTCCGGGCGGTTTGCTTCTTGGCGCAGAACCCGGCCAGTTCCACGACCGAGCAGGTCGCCACGCAAACGAAGGTCCCGGCCGCGTACCTGGCGAAGGTGATGCAATCGCTCGTCCGGGCCGGGATCGTCCGCAGCCAGCGGGGCGTCGGCGGCGGCGTGTCGCTCGCCAAAAGCCCGGAGGGCTTGACGATCCTGGAGGTCGTGAACGCCGTCGATCCGATCAAGCGGATCGAGTCGTGCCCGCTGGAACTGGCGTCCCACGGGGTGACGCTCTGCCCGCTGCACCGGCGGCTGGACGAGGCGCTGGAGATGGTCGAGGATGCGTTCCGCAAGACGACGCTGGCCGAGGTCCTCCGCGAGCCGACGACGAGCGTGCCGCTGTGCGACTTCCCGTCCGTGCAGGTGCTGACGAAGCGGAAGGCGTGACGGCCACCGGGCGCGGCCCGTCTCGTAGGGCGGGTCAAGGCTTTGCGCCGACCCGCCGCAGCACCCGCGGCCCCGGCGGGTCGGCGCAAAGCCTTGACCCGCCCTACGAAATCCGTCAGCGGACGAGGCCGATCGCCACCAGAAGCAGGATGACGCCGGCGAGCACGAGCCGGTAGCCGACGAACACGCCGGTCGAGTACCGCCGCAGGAACCGCATCAGCCACGCGATGCTCAGGTAGCCGACGACGAACGCCACGGCCGTGCCGACGAGCATGTTCGCCAGTTGCTGGCCCATCCCCGCGTCCGCGTGCTTCAGCCAGTCGTACAGGTCCTTCGCGCCGGCCGCCGCGATCGCGGGGACCGACATCAGGAACGAGAACTTCGCCGCCGCCGGCCGGCCGAGGCCGAGGAACAGGCACGCCGTCAGCGTCGTCCCGGACCGCGACCCGCCGGGCATCAGCGCGCACGCCTGGAACAGCCCGACGAAAATCGCGTCCCGCCAGGTGATCGTCCACTCGTCGCGGGCCGGGTGCGTCTTCCGCGTCCGGGCGGCCCACCACTCGGCGGCGAGCATCAACAGCGCGAAGACGATCGACACGACGGCGATGGCCGTTGGGTTGTAGAAGTGCTCCTTCAACTTCGACCCGAACGCCGCCCCGACCGCGAGCGCCGGCACGGTCGCCACCAACACCTGCTTCGCGAGCTTCCCCTCCGGCGTGACCGACGCGGCGACGTGCCGGCCGCGGACATCGACCCACAGCCCCTTCAGCATCACGAGCAAGTCGCGGCGGAAGTAGATGCAGACGGCGACGAGCGTGCCGAGCTGAATCACGACCGTGATCGGGTCGTTCTTCAACTCCTCCCGCGAGCGGCCGAACCATTCTTGAACGAGGAGCAGGTGGGCCGTGCTGCTGATGGGCAAAAACTCGGTGAGTCCTTGCACGACCCCGAGGACGACGGCTTGCCAGACGGGCATGGGCGGGGAGAACCGTGATTGGTGATTGGTGATTGGTGATTGGTGATTGGTGATTGGTGATTGGTGATTGGTGATTGGTTTTTTCCAATAACCAATCACGAATAACCAATCACGAATGACCGCTACTCGACCCCGAAGTGCGTGCGGAGCTTGCGGATCGCCTTGTACTTCTCGTCGCTGACGCGGTCCACGGTCGTGCCCAGCTTCGCGGCGATGTCCGGGATCGCCCACCCGGTCGCGGACAGCTCGACGATCTGCTTCTGCCGGTCGCTCAGGACCGTCTTCGTCGCCAGGTTCAGGGCCTCGCGGCGGTCGCGGAGGTCGTCGGTGTTCCGCCAGTCGGCGTGGTCCGGCGTCAGGGCCGCGTACTTGCGGGCGCGCTGCGTCCGCTTCTTCACGGCGTCGATGGCCCGCAGGAACTCCTTGCGTTCCGTTGTTTCCTCCGCCAGGATGCTGCCCCACTTCTCGCGGTCCACGCTCTGGAGGAGCCGGGTCAGCACTTCCTGCGTGCAGTCGCCCCACCGGTCCTCCGGCAGCCGGGCGTTCCGCCAGCAGGCCGTGCAATACTTGCTGATGGCCGTGATCGCCTGGTCCGGCGACTTCGTCGCCGCCGTCGCGTCGCCGCCCATCGTCAGGGCGGTCCCCAGGACGACGGCCACCATCAGCGACCGGGACGACCGGGCGGCGAACGTGCCCGCCGGTTTCGCGGCCGGTGAAACAATTCGGTTCATGGCGTCAGACCCTCGAACTCTGGCTGATTATACCGGACGCGACCGGGGCGGTTTCTCGCCCCGGTCGAATTGCGTAAATTCGCGCGGCATAACAGTTATCGGCCGGTCGGGGAATCCCGTTTGTCAACCCAACTTTCGGTTGCGGACGTGGGAGTTTGCTCTAAGTTCCCGATAGTTGCGGAATGGTCGGGATGCCGTTCCCCTCTCGTTGCCCGTCTCTATTCCGGGTCATGTGATGACCACTGCGGACGAATCCGTCCCCGCGCTGATCGCGGAGACCCGGCACTACAACCTCAACGTCCGCCTGGGTGCGCTCCGCTCGCTGAGCAAGTTGGGGGCGCTGGCCCGCGAGGCGCTGCCGGACCTGACGGAAGCCCTGAACGATTCGGACGCGCGGATTCGGGAGGTGGCGGCCCAGGCGATCGGGCAGCTCGGCCGGGACGCGATGGCGACGATGGTGCGGATGCTCACCCACCCGGACAAGTACGTCCGGCGGAACGCCGTGTGGGGCCTGGGGAAGCTCGGGCCGCTCGCGAAGCCGGTGATGAACGAGCTGAGCCGGGCGCTGAAGGACGACGACGCCCGGACGGCGTCCGGGGCGGCGCAGGCCCTCGGCGCGATGGGCGCGGAGGCGGCCGCGGCCGTGCCGGTGCTGGCCGAGGCGATGCGGGGCACGAACATCGTCCTGTGCCGGCTCGCCGCGAAGGCGCTCAGCCAGATCGGGCCGCCGGCGCTGCCGACGCTGATCTCGCACTTGAAGCACCACGACGTGTTCGTCCGCGGCGAGGCGGCCGTGGCCCTGGGGTGGATGGGGCCGGAGGCGGCGTCCGCGGTGCAGCCGCTGATCGACCTCGTGCGGGCGAGCCGGCCGAAGAGTACCTCGACGTACGCGAGCGGGCTGTTGGGGCACGGGACGCCGACGACGCCGGTGGCCCCGCCGTCCCCGGCGTCGGCCGACAACCAGTCCGAGGAGGCGACGCGGATCAGCGCGATCACGGCGCTGGGCCGGATCGGCCCGGACGCGATGACGGCGATGGCGTACCTCCAGGACGCGCTGACGGACCGGTCCGAACCCGTCCGCCGCGCCGCCGAGGTGGCGATCCGCCAGGTGCAGGGCGTGGAGTAAGTCGGCCCTGGGACCGCGGGCGTCCCGCCCGCCACGGCCCCAGCCACTTGAGACTGGTCCCCGTGTCGTGAAGGCGGGCGGGCGGGACGCCCGCGGTCCCAGGATTCAGAACCGCCCTAACGCATACGCTCCCGGATCGACGTGCGGCTGCTCGCCGCCCAGCACTTCCGCCACCAGCTTCCCCGTCCCCGTCGCCATCGACAGCCCCAACATGCCGTGCCCGGCCGCGACCACCACGTTCGGCAGCCGCGGCGACCGGTCGATGACCGGCTTGCCGTCGTACACCATCGGCCGCCAGCCCCACCACTCCTCCTGCACCGGCTCGCACGTCGGCTCCTTCAAATAGAACGCCGCCCCGTCGCGGAGCAACTTCAGCCGCTTCGGGTTCATCGTCGCGTCGTACCCGGCGAACTCCATCGTCGAGCCGATGCGATACCCGCTCTGGAACGGGCTGACGGCGACGCGGTGTTCCTCGAAGATCAGCGGGTACGTCGGGCAGACGGCCGGCCGCGGCATCGTGATCGAGTACCCCTTCCCCGGCACGACGGGAACCTTCCACCCGAGGTGTGAATTCAGCAGCGGCGTCCACGCGCCGGTCGCGACGACGAACGCATCGGCTTCGACCTCTCCCTGCGAAGTCTTCGCGGCGACGGCCCGATCCCCCTTCGCGACGAACCCGGTGAACTCGCAGTTCTCGCGGAAAACGCCGCCCATTTTCTCGACGACTTCCCGCCACCCGCTCATGAGGCGGTCCGGCCGCAACTGGGCGTCGCCCGTGTAGAGGTAGCCGCCCGACACCGTACCGGGCTTCAGCGCCGGTTCCAGCTTCAGCAGCGCGTCGGCGTCGTACCGCTCGGCCGGCAGGGCGAACTTCCCGCGGAGCAGCTCATCGACGTGCGCGTAGTGCTCGAACGCCTTCGCCGTGTGGAACGCGAACAGGAGGCCCTTCGTTTCCCACTCGCAGTCGATCCGCTCCCGCTCCAGCAGCTCGTCGTACAGCCGGCGGGAGGAGTTCAGGAGTGCCTGAATCCCGGCGGCCGCGGCGAGCATGTCCCGCTCGTTGCACTTCCTCGCGAAGCCGAGGAACCAGCCGAGGTTCGCGAGCACGGTCCCCGGCCGGACCTTCAGCGGGGAGTTCTTCTGGAACAGCGTCTTGAGCGTGCCCCACACCGCCCCCGGCCCGGCGTGCGGCAGCACGTGGCTGGGGCAGACGTACCCGCAGTTGCCGTGCGAGCACGCCCCGCCGACGGCGGACTTGTCGAGGACGGTGACCCGCCGCCCGGACCGGGCGAGGTAGTACGCGCACGCCGTCCCGATGACGCCGCCGCCGATGACGAGGACCGATTGGGACATGAAGGGTACAGAGGTCAGAGGTCAGGGTCAGAGGTCAGGGTTGTCTTATCTTTCTGACCTCTGATGTCCGACCTCTGACCTCTGAACCGACCGCGCCTACTTCTTCGCCGCCGTCGTTAGCGGGAAGTCGTCCGTGCGGAACGGCGACGCCGGGAGGTTAGCCGCGTTGAACAGGTTGCAGACCGGGAAGTTGTTCCACCCGAACCGCACGGCCACCGGCTTCGACACTTTCTCGCACGTCACCACGACCGTGTTCCCGGCGACCTTCGCCTTCGCCGGGTAGAAGTACTTGTCCTCCCCGCAGACGGTGAACCCGTTCACGACCCCGGCCGGCGACCCCTTCGCCGAGAGGCTGCTGCCGTCGAAGTGGACGACCGCCTTGTCGCCGTCGATCGTGAGTTCCTTGAACGTCGGCCCCTTGTACTCGACCTTCTGCCCGTAGGCGATGCCGCGGGCCGCGAGCGCCAGCCGCAGGCCGGCCGGCTCCTTGTGCTGCGGGTGGATGTCGAACAGGTCGCCCACGTCCGTGATGACGGCCATGCCGACGTTCTTCAGCTTCGTCGTGGCGAGCAGTTGCGCGTCCCGCAGTTCGGCGTAGGCCACGCCGTCCGCGTCGTTGGCGTGGAACGGGGCGAGTTGCACCAGCATGAACGGCAGGTCGGTCTTGAACCGCGCCCGCCAGTCCTCGATCATCGCCGGGAACAGCGTCCGGTACTCGGCCGCGCGGCCGGCGTTCGACTCGCCCTGGTACCAGATCGCGCCCTTCACCGAGTACGGCAGGAGCGGGTGGATCATCCCGTTGTACAGGCTCGTCGGCGTGTGCGCGTTGAGCTTCCCGCCGGCGGCCGCCTTCACCATGCCGTCCTTCTTTTCGAGGTAATACTTGATCTCGTCGGTCTCCGCGAGCTTCTCCTTCGAGGTCCACGACTCGGCCGGCGTGCCGCCCCAGGACGTGTGGATGAGGCCGAGCGGCACGTTCAGTTGCGGCTGGAGGTGCTTGCCGAAGTACGACGCGACGGCCGAGAACGTGAACACGCTCTCGCCGTCCGGCAAGAGCCACTTCGTCTCGTAGGGCTGGCCCTGCGCGACGTGCGCCTGCGGCTCGGCCGCGGCCGTCTTCGGCACGGTGAACAGGCGGACGTTGTTCTTGAACCCCTTCGCCAGGTCCTCGGCCATCGCCTTGCCGCCGCGGAGCTGGGTGAACCGCCACTCCATGTTCGACTGCCCGGAGCAGACCCACACCTCGCCGACGGCCACGTCCTTGAGCGTCACCTTGTCGGCCCCGGCCGCGACGGTGAGCGTGTACCCGAGGCCGGCGGCCGCCGGCGGCAGCTTCGCGGCGAACGCCCCCTTGTCGTCGGCCGTGGCGGTGGCGGCGGCGGACTTGTCCCCCTTCGTGAGGGTGACGGTCACCTTCTCGTTGGCCGCGGCCGTGCCCCAGACGGCGTTCTCGACTTTCTGTTGCAGGACCATGTGGTCGCCGAACAGCTCGTGCAGCTTCACGTCGGCCCGCGCGGCCGGGGCGAGCGCGGCGGCGCAGAGGAGGAGCAGGAATCGCATGAAGGAACTCCGGGTTGGGAAAGGACGGGAGGCAGGTGGGAACAGAGTAAACGCAGAGAACGACGGCGGCAACGGGGCGGCGGGAAATCCGGTTGCCGGCGGTGAACGCCGGCGTCAGAATGGGCGGACGCGCGAGGGGTCGCCCGATGAGTGTGCCGACGTTCGAGGTCCACGTCATGCTCGCGTGTCGGCTGGCGGCCCCGGAAGGCCCGCACGGCCCCGGCGCGCTGGCCGGGTTGCCGTACACGTTGGAGGGCGTGACCTATACGTTCCGGATCGACCCGCACCAGGAACCGCCGTTCGCGATCGGGGAACTCTGGCTCTACCTGCGGTTGGCGTGGGCAAATTCCGTGGCCGGCCGGCGGGAACTCGGCTTGAAGGTCTTCGCCGTTCGCCCGGATAATACGACCGAGGTGGTCGAGTACCCGTTTCTGTCCGGGAGCAACGAGCCGTACTCGTTGGGACCCGTCAACTTCACGGCCGCGGCCCCGGTCGTGAGTTTGCCGGTACGGGTGGCGAACCTCGTCGTGCCCCGGACCGGCCGGTACGAATTTCGGCTCTACGCGAAGCGGCCGAAGCCGGACTGGCGGGGCCGCGAGTGGCAACGGGTGGCGAGGCACTTCATCGCCGTGGAGAGGTAGCCGTGTTAAAGCGTCTTCGTCCGCCGCCGCCGGGCGGCGAGTCCGTTCAGGTGTTGGAGCCGACCGCCCCGCCGCTGCCGGCCGGCGTGCCGGTCGTGAACCTCATCCCCGTCGGCGACGGCGGCCCGGCCCCGCTGCTGCCGGACCGCCGGAAGCGGCGGGCGAAGAAGGCCCCGCTCTGCCCGACGCCGCAGGAGGTCCAGCGGTTGCCGCGGACGGCGCGGGCCGCGTACCTCGCGCGGGTCGCGGACCGGGTCGCGCCGCTCGGGGCGCGGGTGGCGGACGCCGCCGCCGCCGCCGCCGTGCTCGTGCAGGTCGCCACCGACCCGGCGGAGTTGCTCTGGTTCCGCCGCGACTTCGACCGCCTCGCGAAGCTGGCCCGCAAGCACCACTGGACCGACGACACGCCGGTCCCGCCGTCCGTGTTCGGCCCCCTGTGGCCGAAGGGCCGCACCCCCGATTGGGCGAAGCCTACTTCTTGACCGTCACCAGGATCGGCTCGCTTGCGTAGCCGATCTTCACCACGAAGTTGACCGGCACGAACGCCTGCACCGCGACCGGCACGTCCTCGCACGCCGCGGCGTCGGCCGCCGCTTTCAGAACGATGTGTCCGACGCTGCCGTTCCCCAGCAGCGTCTTGCTCTTCGCCTCCACCATCGTCACGCCCGGCGGCAGCGGGTCGGCGTACTTCTGCCCGAGGTGACGCAGGATCACGTCGAGCGTCAGCGGCTTGTCGTAGTCGGCCCGCCGCTTCACCTGCACGTCGAGCTTCACCTCCTCGCCCGGCTTCAGCACCACCCTCGTCGGCTTCACCGTCACGTCCAGAATGTCGGACGCCTCCGTCACGGCGACGGCCGGCATCGTCGCGGGGAACCGGCCGCGGCCGCCGCCGGGCAGGTAGATTTCCTCGTCCGGCGTCGCCGTCCGCTCTTGGCCGTCGGCCGTGCCGACGACCCGCACCACGCCCGCCGCCGGCTTCGCGTCGGCCGCCGCGGACACGACCAGGCAGCCCTGCGTCATGTTGGCCGGGATCGTTAACGGGTTCACCGTCGCGCCCGGCGGCAGGCCGCGGACCTCGACCTTCACCGGGCCGGCGAAGCCGTTCGTGCGGCTCACCGTCACGTACCACGCGGTCCGGCTGCCGGGGCCGACCATCGCCTTCGACGGATCGACCTTCAGCGTGAAGTCCGGTTTCACCGGGGCCGCGGCCAGGAAGTAGCCGTACCCGTCGCCGCCCTTGTTGTTCAGGTCGCGGACGCGGAGCACGTACTCGCCGTCGGCCGGCGGCGCGAACGTCAGGGCCGCGTCCTTGCCGTTGGCGTCGTCGTTGCTCGCCAGCACCCGGCCGTCGGCCGTCATGATGTCGATCGTCGCGTCGATGCGAGATCGCAGCGGCGTGCCGAACCGCCGGGCGAACACCTCGAACCCGACGGCCGCCCCCTTCGCGCCGCGGAACGCGAAATGGTCCAGGTCTCGCTTCGCCCCGATGCGGGCGTTCACGCCGCCGGGGATGTTCAGCCGCGTCGCCTGCTTCGGCGTGTCGTTCGGTTCCGTCTCCGTCGTCAGTGGCAGGTCCGTCACGACGACTGCCACGGGGTTCGTTTCCAGCTTCTCGCGCGTCAGCTTCTCTTCGTGGACGCCGAGGGCGGACGGGGCGGTCAGCGTCCACGTCGCGGCGACGGTCTTCGCGCTGCCGACCGGCTCGACGGCCACCTTCACGCCGGGGTTCGCCGCGAGCGGGAAGGCGTGCGTGGCATACGGCTTGTCGGTCAGGGTGAGGGCATACGTCCACCGCGGGTCGCCGTCGTACTTCGCGTCGCGGATTTGGATCGTGTACGTGCCGTCGGCCGGGGCGGTGAACGTCAGCACCGGGTCGGCGAAGAACGCATCGTCGCTGGCCGTCAGTTCCCGCCCGGCCGCGTCGAGGACGGCGACGAGCGGATCGACGTGCTTTTGCAGGTCGTGAATCTTGTCCTGAATCCGGGCCGCGTGGACCTCGGCCGTGACCGTCTGCCCGGCCTTCGCGGCGAACGAGTAGTAATCGACGTTCTCCGCCGCCTCCGTCCGGCCGCACACGACGCACGGCAGCGTCACGGGCTGGGCCTTCTCCCGCGTGTTGATGCCGGGCTTCTCCGCGACGACGGGGTCGGCCGTGACGAGAAGTTGGCCGAGCGACGAGACGCCGAGTGTGGTCGCGAGGCGGAAGTCATGGACGCCGAGCTTCGCGTCCGCGGCGGCCGTCACCTTCAGCTTCACGGAGCGCGTCACGGCCTTCGCGTCCTTCGCGGGGAGAACCTCGGCCGTCAGCCCGGCCTGTTGGAACAGCACCTGGTACGCCCCGGCGAAGTTCATCTGCCCTTCGACCGTGACCTCGGCCGTGGTCCCGCGCTGGATCGCCGTCGGCGTGGCGTGCGTGACCATCGGGAACGACGTTTGCGCGAATGCGAACGCAGGGGCGACGGCGGCGAGCGCGGCGAGGAGGAAACGCATCTGAGGCTCCGAAGTGCGGACCGGCGGGATGCGTCTATCGTGCCCGATTCCGCGGCCGACGGCCAGAGGAAACTCATAGTAGTAGGCACACTCCGTGTGCCGTCTCCTTTATGCTCCCAGAGAGTTGGTCCAAGTCGCCGCGACCGACAGCAGACGGCACACGGAGTGTGCCTACTACTTTGCCGTAGGCGCGCGCCGACGCCGGCGATTAGCCTGAAGGGTGTTTCCCGCGACCGCACAGGAGGTGCCGATGCACGACAACATCCTCCAGTCCATCGGCCGCACGCCGCTGGTCCGCCTCCGCCGCGTGACGGACGGGCTGGCCCCGACCATCGCGGCGAAGGTCGAGGCGATGAACCCCGGCGGCAGCACGAAGGACCGCGTCGCCGTCGCGATGATCGCCGACGCCGAGAAGCGGGGGTGGCTGCGGCCCGGCGGCACGATCATCGAGGCGACGGCCGGCAACACCGGCGTCGGCCTCGCGATGGCCGCCGCGGTGAAGGGTTACCGGTGCATCTTCGTCCTGCCGGACAAGATGAGCAGCGAGAAGATCGGCCTGCTGAAGGCTTACGGGGCGGAAGTCGTCATCACGCCGACGAACGTGGCCCCGGACTCGCCGGACAGTTACAACGGCGTCGCCGACCGGCTCAGCCGCGAAATCCCCGGCGCGTGGCGGCCGAACCAGTTCACGAATTTATCCAATCCGGAAATCCACTACCGCACGACCGGCCCGGAGCTGTGGGAGCAGACCGACGGCCGCGTGACGTGCGTGGTCGGCGGCGTCGGGACCGGCGGCACGCTCTCCGGCGTCGGCAAGTACCTGAAGGAACGCAACCCGGACGTGAAGGTGATCGGCGCGGACCCGGAAGGCTCCGTCCTGTCCGGCGGCACGCCGGCCGGGTGGAAGGTGGAAGGCATCGGCGAGGACTTCGTGCCGAAGACGTTCAACAGCCAGCTCGTGGACGACTGGGTACGGGTCAGCGACGCGGAGAGCTTCCACACGGCGCGGGAGGTCGCGCGGCGGGAGGGGATCCTCGTCGGCGGGTCGTGCGGCACGGCGCTGGCCGCGGGGTTGCGGTACGCCCGCCGGCTGACCGCGACCGACCTCATGGTCGTGATCTGCCCGGACACGGGGCGGAACTACCTCAGCAAGATGTACGACGACGCGTGGCTGGCCGCGAACAAGCTCCAGTGGGTCCCCGAGGTGGCGCACACCGTCGGCGACCTGCTGCACAAGCGCGGCGAGCGGCCGCTGTTCACGATCCGGCCCGATTCCACCGCGGCGGAAGCGATCGAGATGCTGCAAACGGCCGGCATCTCGCAACTGCCGGTGCTGGACGGCGGCAAGCCGATCGGCAGCGTGCAGGAGGTGACGCTCGCCCGCATCCTGCACGACCACCGCGACCCGGCGCAGGTTCCCGTCGGCGAGATCATGGCCCGCCCGCTGCCACAGCTCGACGTGGCGACGCACCTGGACGAGGCGTACCGGCTGCTGCTGTCCGGCAACACCGGCGTCCTGGCGACGAGCGGCGGCGAGGTCGTCGGCATCGTCACGCGGATTGATTTGATCGACTACTGGACGAAGAAGCCGGCGGCGTGATTGCTAAGTCGGGTCGAGGCTTTGCGAGGCTCGGCCTCAACCCGGCGAGCGACCGGGCTTGACCCGGTCGGCCTGTATGCCCCGGACGCCTTCGCCGGACTGCCGCGGGCGTCGCCGGCGTGGGAAGGCCGGCGGGGTCAAGCCCCGCCGCTCGCCAGGACTGTCGGGCCTCGTCGCAAAGCCCCCTCGACCCGACCTACAAGGACCACAAGGAACCCCCGCATGGCCGACACCGAACACCACGGCTTCAGCACGCTCGCCATCCACGCCGGGCAGCCGCCGGACCCGGCGACCGGCGCGACGGTCGTGCCGATCTCCGTCAGCTCCACGTTCACCCAGGCCGCGCCCGGCGACCACAAGGGGTACGAGTACGCCCGCAGCGGCAACCCCACCCGCGCGGCGCTCGAGAGCTGCCTCGCCGCCATCGAGGGCGGGGACCGCGGCCTCGCGTTCGCGTCCGGCCTCGCCGCGACCACGGCCGTCTTCCAGGCGCTGCTGAAGCCCGGCGACGAGGTCGTCGCGGCCGCCGACCTGTACGGCGGCACGTTCCGCCTGCTGGACAAGGTGTTCAAGCCGTGGGGCCTCACCACGCACTACACCGACGATTCCTCCGCCGCCGGGTTCGCGAAGCTCGTCACGCCGAGGACGAAGCTCGTCTGGATCGAGACGCCGACGAACCCGCTGCTGCAAATCCTCGACATCGCGGCCATCGCGGACGTTTCCAAGAAGGCCGGGGCGCTGCTGGCGGTGGACAACACGTTCGCGTCGCCGTACCTGCAGCAGCCGTTGAAGCTCGGCGCGGACCTCGTCGTCCACAGCACGACGAAGTACCTCGGCGGGCACTCGGACGTGATCGGCGGGGCGGTCGTCGGCCGGCGGGAGCCGCTCGACGCGATCAAGTTCTACCAGAACGCGGCCGGGGCCGTGCCGGGGCCGTTCGACTGCTACCTGACGCTCCGCGGCATCAAGACGCTGGCCGTGCGGATGGACCGACACTGCGCGAACGCCGCGGAGCTGGCCGAGTGGCTATCGAAGCAGCCGCAGGTGGCGAAGGTCTACTACCCCGGCCTGCCGTCACACCCCGGCCGGGCGGTCGCGGCGAAGCAGATGCGGTCGTTCGGCGGGATGATCTCGTTGCAGTTGCACGGCGGGGCGGACGCGGCCCGGCGGTTCCTGACGCGGACGAAGCTGTTCAGCCTGGCGGAGAGCCTGGGCGGGGTGGAGTCGCTGGTGAACCACCCGGCGACGATGACGCACGCGAGCATCCCGAAGGCCGTCCGCGAGGCCCGCGGCGTGGACGACGGGCTGATCCGGCTGAGCGTCGGCATCGAGGACGTGGCCGACCTGCGGCAAGACCTGGCGGCCGCGATGGGCGGGTAGCCGCGCCACTACGGCGTCGGAAGCGGTTTGATCTCGACGGCCCCGCCGACCACTGCTTCGACGCGGAGTTCGTGGCCGGCGAGCAGGCCCATGCCGATCAAAGGAACGCTGCCAACGGCGGCGACGACAACCGGACGGCGGTGGCCAAACCATTCGATCTCTGCGTCGTACCGGTCTATGTCGAGGATTGTGCCGTCCGCCATGACCATTTGACTTGTCATGAAGTAATCCAACACGAGCGCTGAGATAATGTGATCGGGTAGGGTGATCTTCTCCGTGAACCCAGTGTCAATGACGCATGTTACGTCCTGAAACCCACCGGACGGGCCGTAGACCCGCAGGGGCAACTCCGCTTCGAGCCGGGCATTGACTCGACCGTTCATTCCTCCACCACAAGGCGTGGTGTCCGGAGGGTTGCGGCCGCTCTGTGCCCGACACGCACGAGCCAAAGTCGCTCGGCCGGGTAGCGGTCGCGCATTCGCCGACAGACAATGTAGTCGTCCGCGTCGATCTCGTAGTCGCCGGTCTCGATGTCGATGGCCACGTACTTGTTCTCGTCCTCCGGTCCTAACTTCGGGCGGACGTGCCGCTCGAACGCCTCCTGCCCGCGGCGGGCGATCTCCGCGCGCCGTTCCGCGTCTGCCTTCGCGACCATGTTCGCCCTCCCTCAGCTGCTCGTCACCGCCCAGTCCTTCCGCTGGCGGCTGGACGGGATGCTCATCGCCTCGCGGTACTTCGTCACCGTCCGCCGGGCCACCGTCAGCCCGAACGCCTTGAACTTCTCCACGATCTCCTCGTCCGATAGCGGCTTCGCTTTGTCCTCCGCCGCGATGATCTCCTGCAGCTTCTGCTTGATCGTTTCCCACGCCACGTCCTCGCCGGTCTGCGCGTTCTTCGTGCCGCCGCCGAAGAACCGCCGCAGCGGGAACACGCCGCGGGGCGTCTCCACCCACTTGTCGTCCACCGCCCGGCTCACCGTCGTCACGTGGACGCCGACCTTCTCCGCGATCTGCTCCATCTTCAGCGGCTGGATGTGGTCCGGCCCCTTCTCCAGGAACCCCCGCTGGTACGACATGATCTCCCGGATCACCTTCGTCAGCGTGTTCCGCCGCTGCTCGATCGCCTCCACCAGCCAGTTCGCCATGCGGTACTTCTTGACCAGCTCCTCCCGCACCTTCGCGTCCACGGTCTTGTCCTTCAACTGGTCGGCGAACTTCGTGTTCACCCGCACGTTCGGCGTCCAGTCCTTCGTCAGCTTGATGTCGAACTCGCCCTCGTCCGTCCACGTCACGACGGCGTCCGGGACGACGAACTGCGTCCCCTCGGAGACGAACCGCGCCCCCGGCCGCGGGTCGAGCCGCTTCAGCTCGTCGATGGCTTCCTTGATCGTCTCGATGTCCGCCCCGGTCCGCCGCTGGATCGCCGGCAGCCGGTTGTGGGCCACGTCCTCCAGGTGGTGCTGGATGATCGCCGACACGAGGTCCGCGTGCTCGATGTCGTCGTCCACTTGCAGGAGCAGGCACTCCTTCGTGTCCCGCGCCCCGACGCCGGCGGGTTCGAGCTTGTGGATGACGTGCAGCGCGTCCTCGACCTCGGCGAGCGTCACCGCCCGGCCGAACGTCGCCTCGTAGGTGCTGGCGAGTTCGTCGAACGGCAGTTGCCGCGGGGTGCGGCGGTCCGGGTCGTGGTGCAGGAGGTAGCCGTTCTCGTCCAGGTGCGAGATCAGGAACTCGGTCAGCTCCTTCTCGTCCGGCGTCAGGTCGAGGTAGCCGAGTTGCTCGTTGAGGTGCTCCTGCAACGACTGCGGCGTGTCGGCGACGTTCTGCATCGCCTCCAGCTTCTTGTCCCCGAGTTCGTCGCGGAGCGACCGGCTGGGGCGGTGGTCCTCGTTGAAGTGGTCGCCCCAGTCGCGGTTGATCTCGTCCATCCGGGCGAACTCGATGTCCCCGGTCTCGTCGTGCTTCAGCGGGGCGTCGGCGTTGAAGTCCCCCTCCGCCGGGGTCGCTTCCGTCGTGGAGTGTTTCTCCTTCACCTCCAGGAACGGGTTCTCTTGCAGTTCCGTGGTGAGCTTCTCCTGCAACTGCATGACGGACAGTTGCAGCACCTCCATCGACTGGATCATCCGCGGGGCCAGGTGCATCCCCATCTGCTGCTTCTGGTGCAGCCCCATCCCCATGTTCATGCCGCTCATGCCTTGTCCTCTCGCGGTCCGCTCTGGGTCGCGGGTGGGTGTCAGGTTCAAAAGGCTTTTCGGCCGTCGAGTGCGTCGGCCAGTATCTGCGAGTTTACCAACTCCAACGACGCCCCCGCCGGGACGCCACGGGCCAGTCTGGTAATGGCTACGCCCGTGCCAGCTAACAAATTCGATGCCAACAGCGCCGTGCCGTCGCCTTCCAGCGTCGGGCTGGTCGCGAGGATGACTTCCTTCACGCCGCCTTTCCTGACGCGCTGCACGAGCTGCGTCAGGGTTAACCTGTCGGGGCCGACGTTCTCGAGCGGGGCGAGTCGGCCGCCCAACACGTGGTACACGCCGCGGTACGTCCCGGCCCGCTCGAACAGCCCCACGTCCCGCGGCGTCTCGACGACGCACACGAGGCCCGCGTCCCGCCGCCGGTCGGAGCAGATCGGGCACAGCTCGCCTTCCGTGAGGTTGAAGCACTCCCGGCACGGCCGCACCCGCTCGACCACCCCGCGTAGCGCCTCGGCGAGCGTCACCGCGACGTTCCGGTCCCCGGCGAGCAGGAAGTGGGCGATCCGCTCCGCGCTCTTCGGCCCGACGCCGGGGAGCTTCTCCAACTCGTCGAGCAGCGACTGAATCGCGGGGACGGCTTCCGTCATGACAGTTCCAACTATTAGCCCAGGCCGGGGAAGCCGCCGCCGCTCAACATGCCCGGCGGCAGGCCCATCGCGGCCGCGACCTTCTGCGTTTCCGCCGCGACCTGCTCGCGGGCCTTCGCCATCGCCGCGTTCACGGCCGCGACGATCAGGTCCTCGAGCATCTCGCGGTCGCCGAGCTTGTGGGCCTCGTCGGAGAGCTTCACGCCGAGGAGCTCCATCCGGCCGTTGACTTTCGCGGTGACGAACCCGCCGCCGGCCGTCGCCTCGGTCGTAATCTTGCCGACCGACTCCTGGAACTTCTGCATTTCCTCCTGGAGCTTGCCGCGGTTGCCCAGCAGGTTCATCATGGAGCCGAGTTCTTTGAACATGGTCACTCCTCGTCGTCGGGTGGCGTCTCGGGGGCGGCGACCGGCACGGGGTCGGCGGCCGGGGCCGCGCCGGCGAGCGGGTTGAAGCCGGGGTCGATCTTCACGACCTGCGCCCCCAGCACGTCCGCCGCGGCCCGGAACAACGGTAGCTCCGAAACCGCCTTCCGGGTCAGGCCCGTCGGCCCGGCGGACCGGGTCGCATCGCCCGCGCCCGGCGAGGCCGCTTCCCTGGTCTTCTCGACCCGGACCGCCCAGTCCGCGCCGGTGATCTTCTTCAGCGCCAGCCGCATCGCCTCGACGGTCGATTCGCTGGCGACCGACTCGTACGCGGCAGTATACGCATCCGGGAAGCGGATTACCAGCGAATTTGGCCCGGAAATTGCAGGTAATTGGGCTTGACGGAGGTGATTTCCGCGAATCGGCCCCAATTGCTCGATTAATCGCGGCCAAAACTCGGCCGCACTCATCTCGCCGTTGCCACCCTGGGCAGCGGCGTGCCCGTTTTTGGAACCTTCAGTTCCGGTCAGGAACTTTTTTTTTGAAGAATCGACCGGCTGTACCGTCGGCGGGAGAACCTTCACGGCCGGGGCCGTGCCGTTGCCGACGACGGCCGCCGCGAGTTGGCCCACGGACAGCAACTCGTCGAGCCGCGCGAGCCGGACGACGGCGAGTTCGAGCAGTACCTGGACGTGCGTGCTGCCGCGTACCTTCTGCTTGGTGGCGGCGAGGATGTCGATCCCGGCGAGGACGGTGTCGAGGCTCCGCGAACCCGCGTGGGCCTTCATCTTCTCCAGCAGCGTCGGCGTCGCGTTGATGTCGGCGAAGTCCGGCCCGGCGGTGAGGAGCAGCATCATGCCCCGCCAGTAGTCGACGAGCTGGTCGATCAGCTCGCCGAGCTGCATCCCACGGGCGGCGGCCTCGTGGACGTGTTCCAACCCCGTCTTCGCGTCGCCGGTCAGGATCGCGTCGGCGAGCTGCGCGACGCGGTCGTCGGACGCCGTCCCGAACAGCGAATGCACCTTCTCGGCGGTGAGGTGGCCGTCGCTGAACGCCATCATCTGGTCGAGCAGCGACTGCGAGTCCCGCATCGACCCCGCGGCCCGCTTCGCGATGATGTGCAGCGCGTCGTCGTCGGCCTTCAACCCTTCCTTGGCGACGACGATCTTCAAAGCCGCGAAGATTTTCGCCGTACTCACGTGGGCGAAGTCGAACCGCTGGCAGCGGGACAAGATGGTGATCGGGATCTTCTGCACTTCCGTCGTGGCGAAGATGAACTTCACGTGCGGCGGCGGCTCCTCCAGCGTCTTGAGCAGCGCGTTGAACGCGCCCGTGGAGAGCATGTGGACTTCGTCGATGATGTAAATCTTGTACCGCGCCCGCGTCGGCCGGAAGCCGACGTTGCTCCGCAGGTCGCGGATTTCGTCCACCTTGTTGTTGCTCGCGCCGTCGATCTCGAGCACGTCCACGTCCTCGCCGACGGCCACGGCCTTGCAGATGTCGCACTGGTCGCACGGCGTGGGTGTCGGCCCGGTGACGCAGTTGAGGCACTTCGCGAGGATGCGGGCGGAGGACGTTTTGCCGACGCCGCGTGCCCCCGTGAAGAGATACGCGTGGGCGACGCGGCCGGACGTGAGCGCGTTGGTGAGGGCGTTCGCGACGTGTTCCTGGCCGATCAGGTCCGCGAACTGCTGCGGCCGGTAGCGGCGGGCGACGACCGTGTACTCGGCCGGCGGCGGGGGGTTGTCGGGGGGCTTGGGTTTCGCTTTCGCCATCGTCCCACGTCCTGCGGACAAGTGAAGATGGAGGCGATTGTATCCGGGATGGGGTCGTCTCGCGAGTCGGAAGAATGGCCCGCAGATGACGCGGACTTCGGCGCAGATGAAAACCGGATAAAACCAAAGTCAATTCTCGGTCTTGATCCTCTTCATCTGCGCCGAAGTCCGCGTCATCTGCGGGCCATTGTTTAGCCCGCCGGGTTCAGCGCCGCCACCAGCTCCGCGACGGTCGCCCGCAGCTCCGCCAGCGCCGTCTCGCGTTGCCCCGGTTGGCCGGCCTGTTCGAGTTTCCGCACCATCGCCGTGCCGACGATCACGCCGTCGGCGATCTCCCGCAGCTCCGTCACGTGCGCCGGCTTGCTCACCCCGAACCCGACGCACAGCGGCAGGTCGGTCATCGCCCGCAGCCGGGTCAGCATGTCGCGGAGCGACGACGGCAAGCGGTCCCGCTCGCCGGTGATGCCGACGATGCTCACCACGTAGACGAACCCGCCGCACGCCTTCACCACCTTCTCCGCCCGCGCCGGCGAGGTCGTCGGCGTCACGAGCAGGATCGGCTTGAAGTCGTGGTCGGCCGCCACCTTCGCGAACTCCTCCGCCTCCTCGACCGGCAGGTCCGGCAGCACCGCCCCGCTCAGGCCGGCCGCCTTCGCCTGCCGGATGAACGCCGCCGCGCCCCGTTTGTAGATGAGCGTGTACGACCCCATCGCCGCCAGCGGCGTCCGCCAGCCGGGTTGCGTTGAAGTCTGCTTCAGCGTCTCGAACAAGTCGGCGAGCTTGAGCTTTGCGTTCAGCGCCCGTGTGTACGACGCCTGAATCACGGGGCCGTCCGCGATCGGGTCGGAGAACGGCAACCCGACCTCGACGAGGTGCGCCCCCGCTTCCGCGACGGCCGTGAGCGCCGCCTTCGTGAACGCGAGGTCCGGGTCGCCGCCGGTCAGGAACGGCATGAAGGCTTTTTTGCCGGCGGACCGCAGGTCGCGGAAGAGTGCGTCGATCGGGTTCATGCGTTCACAGATACTTGATGCAGACGACGCCGGCCACTACGAGGACCGCGCCGAGCACCCGGCCGAGCGTGATCGGTTGCTCCTTCAGGCCCATCAGGGCGAAGTGGTCCAGTAGCATCGAGCAGACGAGCTGCCCGCCGACGACGAGCGCGATGAACGCGGCCGCGCCGAGTTCTTTCGTCAGCGTCGCGCCGGCGAGCACGATCAGCGCGCCGAGCGGCCCGCCGACCCAGTTCCACCACTCGGTTTGCCTCACGCCCGCCCACGACGGGACCGGCGGCCGCGTGGCGAGCATGTAAAAGGTAGCGGTCAGGATCGTGCCGCAGATCGAGAAGTACGCGGCGTACCACTGGCTGTCGAGGTGCTGCCGGAGGCGGGCGTTGGCGCTGGCCTGGAGGGCGATGCAGCAGCCGGCCCCGGCCGCGAGCAGGGCGAAGACGACGGTGGGGTTCATGCCGGGTATGGTATGAACCCCGCCCGGCGGCCGCGGGGTGGGCAAAGCGTTTCCACTCCGGCCGTCCGCCGGCCGGCGGCACCCCCTTTGCCGGATCAATTCCAGGCAGAGGGCGGAGCCAGTCCCGAGCTGCCTTGGAACCGGCTGGCGTTGGATGGTGGGTCTTGTCATGGCGAAGAAAAATCAAACGGCGGTGGCCGTATTCAACACCCGCGAGCGTGCGGACGCGGCGGTGGAAGACCTAATCCGCTCCGGGTACGACCGCGACCAGATCAGCGTCGTGGCCCGCGACGCGGACGGGAAGGTGCGCAGCGAAGGTGGCGACACCTACGCCGAGGAAGGGGCGACCGCCGGCGTGGTCGCCGGGGCGGGCGTGGCCGGCCTCGCGTCCCTCGGCATGTCGTTCGGCGTCATCCCGGTCATCGGGCCGGTGCTCGCCGTCGGGCCGATCGTCGCGGCGCTACTCAGCGCCGCCGGCGGGGCCGCGGCGGCCGGCCTCACCGGCTGGCTGATCGGGTCGGGCATCCCGGAAGAGGACGCCGCGTTCTACGAGGGGGCGGTCAAGTCCGGCCGCTACCTCGTGACCGTGCAGGGGGCGAAGCGGGACGAGGCGTTCGCCTCACTCCGGAAGAGCGGCGGGTACGACCACGCGTCGGCGTCCGCCGAGGACCGCAAGCTCGAGGTCGTGGAGGAGCAACTGCACGCCCGCAAGCAGAAGGTCCGGGCCGGCGAGGTGACCGTCCGCAAAGAGGTCACGACCGAGACGAAGTCGATCGACGTGCCGGTCGAGCGGGAGGAAGTCGTGATCGAGCGGCGGGCCGCCGGCGGCCGGGTCGCGTCCGGCGACCTCAAGCCCGGCGAGGTGATCCGCGTCCCCGTCTCGGAGGAGAGGGTGACGGTCCAGAAGACGCCGGTGGTGACGGAAGAGGTCACCGTCGGCAAGCGGAAGGTTCACGAGACGGAACACGTCTCCGACACGGTGAAGAAGGAGAAGGTGAAGGTCGAGAAGACCGGCGACGTGAAGGTCAAGGGCGACGGCCGCGGGTCGAAGGGCTAGCCCGAGGTCGGTTTTTAACGCCGCGAGCCGCCCCGGCGACAAGCCGGGGCGGCTCGCGGCGTTAAACGCCGCACCCCCGGCGTTTCGGCCGGGGGTGCGGGGAAGGAGTCTGACGGGACCCTTTCGACTCGTTACGCCTTCTTGAGCAGCTTCCGCCGCAGGCCGAGGACCGGCAGCGCGGCCAGCGCCAGGAGGGCCGCCGGCGGGGCCGGCACGTCGGTCGTCGGCGGCGGCTCGGTGATCGTCACGTTCGCGATGCTGAAGTCGGCCGAGGAGGTCGAGGCCCCGCTCGTCACGTCCCGGTTCAGCACCAGCTCGATCTGCGTCACGCCCGCCAGGTTCACGCCGGCGAACCCGGTCAGGTCGAACGACAGGTTCGTCGGGGAGGTCACGAGGCCGACTTGCGTGGCCGTGGTCGTCCCGTCGCCGACGCTGACGGAGAACGGCACGCCGAGGTCGGTCGAGGTGAACTGGAAGTTCAGGATCGTGCCGCCGGCGGACAAGTCGAGGCCGGCGTAGGTGTACGCGAGGCTGGCGAACGCCGTCGTGCCGGTCGTCGTGTTCAGCACGAACCGGCCGCCGAGGGTGGTGTTGCCGATCACGCCGCTGGTCTGGTTGGCCAGGCCGAACGTGTTCTGCGTCTGGGTGACGGTCAGCGTCCGGTTGCCGTCCACCTGCGTGTACACCGACGGCACGGCCGCGTCGAGCGAGTAGGTGACGCCGGGGTCCGGGGTGGTGAAGTCGTCGATGACGATGTCGGCCTTCGCCTGGCCCGCGGCCCCGAGGACGAGGGCGGCGAGGGCGACGACGGCCCGGCGGAAGCTTAAGGCACGCACGAAGGTCACGTTGAGGCTCCTTGCAGCAACGGGTACTCCGGCGACCCCGGCGGGCCGCGTGGACGGAGGACGGACCGGGTAGACCCGGCAGGCAGTAGATTACCGAGACGAGTTTTCCGAAGCAATCAGAATTTCCGATTGCGCCGGTCGCACGGGTTGCACCTGCGGGACGAAAGCTGAGGCACGATCAATGCCAGGGTTCGCGACGCAGACGGTGTGAGGTTGATTTCGTCGATTCGAGTGCCAGATTCGGCCGCGAACTGTTGAAATGGGTAGGTTGCGCGTTAACGGCAGCTAACACTTCATGTTTACTTTGTGCCCACCGCTTAACTATTCACGCCGGCAGCGGAATCGGTCGTGCTTCCGCTCCGCTACCGAAAACTCCGACACCGCGAAAAAAAGTTTCTCGTGGACAGCAGTTGTGCTGGATTACCGCGTCCAGGACCGCTTGCTGATCGGCTGGCGGGCCGGCGGGACGCCGGTTTTCGTCAGGCCGCTCGGCGGCGGCGTCTCCGGCAGCCCCGGCGTCGCCAGGCCGGGCGTCGGCGTCGCCGAGTTGCTCCCGCTGCGGGCCGTCGCCCACTGCTGGACCCGCTTCACCACCTCGGCCGCGACCTTGCTGTGCAGCGCCAGCCGGTCCGCCGGCAGGCCCATGTCGAACCCCAGATGCTGCTGCAACACCTTCGCGACGGCGATGGCGATCTCCCGGTTCGGCTGCCGGCCGAGGCCGCGGAGCACGTCCAGCGCGTCCGGGTCGGTCGGGTTCGTCATCAGCATCGCTTCGGCGGCCAGCAGCCGGATCGGGCCGGGCTGGTCGGCGTTCGTCATCCGGTCCAGTAGGTCCGGGGTGAGCACGTTGAACGACCGCAGCAGGTACGCCAGCTCGACCCGCAGCGCCGCCGGCGTGTTCGGGTCGCTAGTCTGCTGCGACAGGTCGGACACGAGGTCGTAGGCGACGGTGGACCGCAGGTTGTGCGCGTAGTGCTCGACCAGCGCCCGGACGGCCCGCGGCCCGAGCGGGTCCGCCTCCGCCGCCCACGCCGTCAGGTCGCACACGGCCACGGCCGGCAGCCGCCCGGCCGAGGTCGGCAGCCCGCCGTCGTTGCTAAACCGCTGGTCCGCCAGGTAGGCCCGCACGTCCTCCCGGATGATGACCCACCGCTGGCTGGGGAACGTCAGCGCCGTGCGGATCGCCGCCAGCCGGACGGCCGGCTCCGGGTCGCGGAGGAAGTTCGCCAGCTGCCCGATGGTCACCGGGTCGTCCACGCAACTGAGGGCCGTGATCGCGACCGCCCGGACGGCCGGGTCGTCCATCTGGTGAATCTTGTGCAGCACGACGGCGATCTCGGCCGGCCGCCACACCTTCCGCCCCTCCAGGGACGCGAACGCGGCCATCCGGACTTCCGGCCGCGGGTCGTTGAACAGCCCGAAGATCGGCGACGCGTCGAGGACGACCGCGTCCTTCAGCGCCAGGACCTCCGGCAGCCGGTTCAGCACCGTCGGGTCGGCCGGCCACGTCCGCCGGTTGCGGATGCGGGCGCAGCACCGCTTCGCCCGCCGCCGGGCTTCCGCCCCGGTCCGGGTCAGGTCGTGGCTAAACAAGAGGATGACGGGGCCGAGGAGGAGCACGCCCCGCGCGAACGCGGCCGGCGGCTCGTGAATCGCGCGGGTGTGGAACCAGCACCACCCGAGGGCCATGACGTACAGGAGGATGACCGACCCGCTGGCCGGCGGCTTCCAGGCGACGCCGGCGCGGAGGAACAGGGCCGCGCCGAGCAGTTCCGCCGCCGCCCCGATGGCGAGCAGGCGGGAGTCGTACCGCGCGGCCAGCCCGCCGAGTACGGCGGCCGGGACGAGCAGGATCGCGAGGCTGACGAGCCGGGCCGTCGGGGTGATGGGTGTCTGATCGCGCATGGCGTCCGGCCGGTGCGGGGAAGCGGGTGGAAGCCGGGGGGCGGTCGCTAGTTCGCCCGGCAAGCCTAGAAGACGTTTCCGCACGGGTCAAACAAGATGGGTAAGGTGTCGCAGAAATCCGGGGCGTGTCGATAAAATGACGGCCCCTCCGGAGGACTCGCATGACCCCGTTCACCCGCCGCGCGTGGCTCGCCGCCGCGGCCGCCGCCCTCGCCGCCGGCCCGGCCGTCGGGCAGGGGAAGAAGATTCCGCTCGGGTTCAGCCTCTACGGGATGAAGACGCTCTCCCTGGCGGACGCCCTCGCCGCGTGCGCGAAGATCGGCTACGCCGGCGTCGAGCTGGCCCTCATGCCGGGCTACCCGGCGGAGCCGCACCTGCTGTCCGCGGCCGCGCGGAAGGAGCTGCGGACGCGGCTGGCGGACGCGAACCTGACGGTGCAGGCCCTCATGGAGAACCTGGTCGAGCCGGCGGCGGACGCGGTTCGGGCGAAGAACCTCGACCGGCTGAAGGCCGCCGCGGAGCTGGGCCGTGCGTTATCGGACGCGCCGCCGGTGATCGAGACGATCCTCGGCGGCAAGCCGGCCGACTGGGACGCGGTGAAGGACCGCATGGCCGAGCGGCTGCACGCCTGGGCGGCGGTCGGGAAGGACGCGAAGACGGTGATCGCGATCAAGCCGCACGTCGGCAACGCGCTGCACTCCCTCGACGGGGCGGCGTGGCTGATGCGGCAGGTGGACAGCCCGTGGGTCCGCATCGGGTTCGACTACAGCCACCTGTTCCTGCGAGGGGTGAAGTTACCGGACGCGGTAGCGGCGCTCGTGCCGCTGTCGGCGTTCGTGCATGTGAAGGACGCGAAGGGGACGCCGGCGAAGTTCGAGTTCCTGCTGCCCGGCGAGCACGGCATCGACTACGCCGAGTACGCGAAGCTGCTGGCGGCGGCGAAGTACGCCGGCCCGGTCGTCGTGGAGGTGAGCGGGATGGTCAGCAACAAGCCCGGCTACGACCCCGTCGCGGCGGCGACGCGGAGTTACGCGAACTTGAAGAAGCACTTCGGCGGCTGACGCGCGGCTCACGTCAAGGTTCGTTCCATCCGGTAGTTGACGAGCTGCGCCCCGCGGCACGCCACCGTCTGCTCGACAAGGGTGACGAACCCGCGGGCGGCGAAGAACGGGCGGGCGGTGATGCTGGCCTCGACGAACAGCCGGGCCAGCCCCAACCGCCGGGCCTCGGCCACGAGGTCGGCCAGCAGCCGCGTGGCGATCCCGTGGCCCTGGTGGTCGGCCGAGACGTACAGCCGGTCGATGTGCCCGTCCGCTTCCAGTTCCGCGAACCCGACCGGCCGGTCCGCCTCCTCCGCGACGACGACGAACCGGCCCTCGAACCGGGCGGCCCACGCGGCGGGGTCGATGTCGTCCGCCGCCCACGCCCGGATTTGGTCCGGCGGGTAGTCGCGGCTGTTCACCCGGCGGATCGTGTCAAGGAACAGCGCGAGGAGCGCCGTCGCGTCGGCCGGATGGTAGGGGCGGAAGGTGATCCCGGCCACGACGGGTTCCTTGTAGGGCGGGTCAAGGCTTTGCGCCGACCCGCCGGGGGCTGACAGCCGCGCCGGGAGAGACCGAGAGGCCAGGAGCGCGGCGGCGGGTCGGCGCAAAGCCTTGACCCGCCCTACAAGGAACCCGTCGGTCGCGACCACCGTACCAGAACTCCAACCCGAGCACAACAATCCGCGCGTGCGGCTCGTAGCAGTCGGGGCGCTGGCGCGACGGGCCGACCCCGGCCGGCCGCACATTCGCGCCAACAACATTCGCGTCGCCGTGTTAAGCGGGTAGATTTCCCCTAGCCGCGCACCGCGGCGGCCGACGCGCCAGTTCGCGCGGTGGCGCGACCTGTTCCGGCCGGCGCGACGCCGCCCGGCCCGGCGGCCGACATCCGTGCGATTTCCGGTGGCGGCGAAACGCCGCCGCGCTTTAGAATTCAAGATTAGGTTCTCCCGTCCCGGGCCGGGCGAGAAACCGTTTCTCTCGCGGCCCCCTGTAGGAGCGTCCGGGCAATGACTATCGTCAAACGGCTCCGGCTGCTGACCGCCGTTCTCGGCACAGCCGCCGCCTCCGCGGTCATCGGCACGACCGTGTTCGGCGACATCACCTCATCCGGGTCCGGCCAGAAGGCCACCCTCCGCACGGCCAAGCCGGACGGCGTCGCCGCCGCGGACAACTTCACCCAGTCGAAGTTCGCCACCCAGCCGGCCCTGACGTACAAGCAGCGGTCCGGCAAGACGAGCTTCGCGTGGCAGGTGAAGCCGACGCTCGCCGCAAAGGCCGCCCAGGACCGCGACATCCTCGTCATGGTGGACACGTCCGCCAGCCAGGCCGGGCAGCCGCTGAAGCGCGCCCGGCAGATCATCGACGCGCTCGCGAAGGCGTCCAGCCCGACCGACCGCATCGACGTGTGGACCGTCAACCTCGACGACGCGAAGGCCACCCGGTCCTTGACCGAGGGGTTCAAGCCGGCGACCGCCCCGGTCGTGACCGGGGCCGCGGCGCAGCTGGCCGAGACGGAGTTCGCCGCCGGGGCGACGGACCTGAAGGCCGCCGTCGAGAAGGCCGTCAAGGCGTTCGAGCCGAACCCGGCCCGCCAGCAGATCATCCTGTTCCTCGGCGACGGCGAGAGCGCCGCCAGCACGGAGACGCTGACGGAAACCGCCCGCGTGGACCTCGGCACGAAGCTCGATCAGGCGAACGTCGCGTTCTACGCCGTGCCGCTCGGGCTGAAGATCAACTCGCACAACCTGCACGGCCTCGCCACGCTGACCGGCGGGGCGGTCGTCCGGCTGGCGGAGGACACCGCGTCCGACCGCGGCAAGGCCGACTTCGCCGCCAAGCTGCTCGCCAGCTTCGCCGTGCCGGTGCTGAAGCCGACGAAGATCGAGTACGGGGCGGAAGTCGCCGAGACGTTCCCGACCCGCCTCCCGCCGCTGCGGGCCGACCGGCCGACGCTCGTGGTCGGAACGCTCAAGGGCGACGCCGCCGCGGTGACGGCGAAGGTCGAAGGGCTGGTGAACGGCGAGGCCGTGCGGGTCGAACTCGCGGACCGGCTGCCGGTGTCCGAGAACGACAACTACTTCATCCACGCGATCGTCGAGCAGTGGCGGGCGGCCCCGGCGAAGGACGCCCCGGCCATCCTGGCCGCCGACCGGGCGCTGGCCCTCGGGGCGCAGCAGTTCCAACTGTTCCGCGAGGAATTCCTGTCCCAGGCCGTGTTCGCCATCAACGGGGACAAGATCGACCACGCCGAGAAGCTCTACCTGGCGGCGGCGAAGATCGACCCGGCGAACCTGGAAGTCGAGCAGGGGCTGAAGGTCATCGAGCGGCTGCGGAAGGGCGACCTGACGCGGGCGAAGATGAAGGCGCAGTTGACCGACAACCTGAAGCAGTCCGAGAAGGTCGCCCGCGAGAAGCTGGCGGTGCTGGCGCAAGCCGAGCCGCCGCCGGCCGGCGGCGCGGCCGTCCCGGCCCCCGCGCCGGGCGGGCTGCAACAGGCCGAGGCCGAGCGGGCCGTGCTGGAACAGCAGTACCGGGTGCTCGTCGATGAGACGATCCGCCGGTCGCGGACGCTGTTCAAGAGCGACCCGGACTCCGCCTACGAGGACCTGAAGCGGCAGCGGGACACGATCCTCGCGAACGCCCAGCTCAGCGACGCCTACCGGCAGAAGCTGGCCGCGGACCTGGAGGCGATGATGCAGACCGTCGCCACCCAGGGGGCGGCGATCAAGCGGGCCATCGCGGAGGACCGCGAGCGGATCGCCCGGACCAAGCTCCGGATCAACGAGTACGAGCGGCAAGAGGCCGAAGAGCGGCAGACGGTCGCCCGGATCGACTCGTTCCGCCAGCTCATGAACCAGGCGCGGTTCGAGCTGGCCCAACAAGAGGCGCAGGTGCTCATCCAGGAGCGGATCAGCCGCGGGCAGGTCGTGCCGCCGGAGGCGACGGCCAGCTACATGATCGGCCAGGCGGCGACGAACCTCCGCGAGTACCGCGAGCTCGTCCGCATCCGCGAGGACCGCTACCTGCTCACGATGATGCAGGCCGAGAAGTCGTTCATCCCGTACCCGGACGAGCCGCCGGTCCACTTCCCGCCGGCGGCCGTGTGGCGGGAGCTGACGGCCGACCGGGAGAAGTACAAGTCCGCGAGCATCGGGTCGGACGTGCCCGGCACGATGCGCCGCATCCAGTCGATCCTCGAAGGCCCGACGGCCCAGAAGATCAAGATCGAGAACGAACTCGACGGCCTGGCGCTCAAGGACGTGCTGTCGCAGTTGGAGAAGGACCACGACCTGAAGTTCGTCATCCTCGAAGACGCGTTCAAGACGGAGCAGTCCGAGGCGGCGATCCTCGACAAGAAGTTCCCGCTCAAGCAGAAGTTCTACGGGCTGACGGTCGGGGCGTTCCTCGACATCGCGCTGCAGAGCATCGGGGCGTACTACGTCGTCCGGCCGGAGTACATCGAGATCACGACGTACGAGCGGCGGTTCACCGAGAAGGTGGTCCGGGCGTTCGACATCACGGAACTCGTGTACCAGATCCCGTCGTCGGTGAACCAGGCGACGCTCATCCAGAACCAGGGCGTCCAGTCGCAGAACCTGCAGCTGTTCGGCCAGGCGACGTTCGCCGGCGGGTTCGGGGCGATCGGCGGGATCGGGCTGGGCGGCGGGTTTAACATCGGCGGCCTCGGGGCCGGCGGCCTCGGCGGGGGCGGCCTCGGCGGGCAGCCCGGCGGCGGGTTCGCCGGCGGCATCCAGGGCGGCGGCATCGGCGGCGGCCTCCTCGGCGGCGGGGCGGCCAATAACCTCGGGGCCGGCGGCGGCCTCGCCGGGTTCGGCGGCGGCCAGCTCGGCCAGTTCGGCAACCTCGGCGGGCAGTTCGGCATCCAGGGCAACGACCTCGTCAACTACCAGCTGATCGCCACCCTGATCACGGAAGTCGTGGCCCGCGGCGAGTGGGCCGACCTGAACGGCCAGTTCCAGATCAACACCCCCGCCGGGGGCGACGACGACGAGTCCGTCAAGGTCGTCGAGGAGAAGTACCTGAACTCGCTGGCGTACTACCCGCCGGCGCGGGCGCTCATCGTCCGGGCGAACGGCAAGTACCACCCCGGCGCGAGCATCAAGTACAAGAAGCCGGAAGGCGTCGGGGCCGGCGGCCCCGGCAACCCGGCCCGCGGCGGCAACGCCGTGGCCGCCGGCGGCCCGCCGAAGGGCGGCCTGACCCCGGACGTGGCCGGCCAGGTCGGCGGGATGCTCGCCGGGGCCGACAAGCCCGGCATCAAGAACCCGAAGGAGGACGCGAAGGCGCTGCTCAAGGGGATCGACAAGAACAACCCGACGCGGATGTGGCAGCAGGCCCTGGAGCGGTCGAACGTGACCGACCCCGGCGTCGTGGTGGCGTGTGCCGACTTCCTCATGGACGTGAACAAGCCGGAGCACGTGGCGGAAGTCCTGAAGACCGGCATCCGCAACGGGCTGACGACCGACCAGTGGGCGCACGACGCGCTCGCCCTCGCCCTCCGCGAAGGCAAGGCGTCGCCGAGCGACATCCAGCGGGTCGCGATGTCGAACGTGGACCTGGAGCCGACCGAGGCGAAGGGCTACCTGAAGGCCGCGAAGGTGGCGAACGAGAACGGGCAGGCGGCGGTGGCGGCGGCGTACTGCAAGAAGGCGGCCGGCCTCGAGCCGAACCTGCCGACGGCTTACGCGAACGCCCTCGTCTACGCCGGCAAGGCCAACGACGTGCAGGCGGACACCATCCACTGGGCGACGGCCAACCTCCTCGGCCGCGACTGGGCGGACGACGGCGTCAACTACCACGAGCAGACGAAGGCCCGGCTCACCGGCCTCGTCGAGAAGTTCCAGAAGGCCGGCCTCGGCGACCAGGTCGAACGGTTCCAGAAGCTGCTCGACGCGGAGAAGAAGCGGGACCTGGTGATCGAACTCCGGTGGCAGGGCGAGGCCGACCTCGACCTGTCCGTGACGGAGCCGAGCGGCTCGACGGCCAACCCGACGCACAAGCGGACGGTCGGCGGCGGCGTGCTGAAGGCCGACGTGCTGGAGCAGCAAGGGAACCGGTCCGAGGTCTACACCGCGGCGGCCGCGATGAGCGGGACGTACAAGGTGACGGCGAAGAAGGCCCTCGGCCGGACGATCGGCACGACGGTCCAGGTGGTCGTGACGAAGCACCAGGGGACGGACAAGCAGGCCAGCGAGTTCTACACGCTCGACCTGTCGGACCCGAAGGCGGTCGTCGAGATCAACCTGACGGACGGGTCGCGGACGCAACTGGCCGAGCTGCCGACGGACGACGCCCCGGACGCGCGGCAGGAGACGACGGCCGCGGCGTCGGCGGTGAACAAGGGGTTCGGCGGCGGCGCGGCGGGCACCAGCTCCGGGACCGCGAACGCGACGAAGACGAACCTGCCGGTGGTCGTGCAGCCGCTCGAGACGCGGTTCGCCGGGGTGACCCCGACGGCCCCGTCGATGCGGGCGGTGGCCGACGTGACGGCCGACCGCAAGGCCGTGAAGGTGACGGCCAACCCGGTGTTCACCGGCAAGGCCGCCGACCTGGACCTGCCGAAGGTCAGCCTGCTGCCGGGGGCCGGGAAGTAACCGCGGCCGCGACGTAACGCGAAAGCCCCGCCGGCGACGGCGGGGCTTTTTCGTTTCCGAGGACCGCGGACGGGCCGTCAGACCAGCGGCGCGACGTAGACCCAGTTCCGCCCCTTCCCCTTCGGCCGCTCGACCAGGAACAGGTCGCCCTTGACGCCGACGATCGTGTACGTCGAGTGCTGCAGCCCGCCGTTCACCGTGCCCGCCCCGCCGGACGGGTTGGCGGCCGTCGATTCGACCACGACGCCGTCGCGGGTGACGGCCCCCTTCGCCCCGGCGACCGGCGCGGCGAGCGAGTCGAAGATCGCGATGTGCCCGAAGTCCGGCCAGATGAGCACGTCGTTCGGCTGCACGTCCTCGATCTTCGTCCGCCGCTTGGCCTTGTCCTTCGGCAGGTAACTGGGGATCTCCGAGTTCGGCACTTTCGAGCGGCCGGTCTCGCGGGCGAAGTTCCCCGTGAACCCGTTGCAGTCGAGGCCGATGTACTGGTCGCAGTAGTCCCGCACGCCGGCCGCGGCGTCTGTGCCGAACTTCTTCGTGTCGTATAGCCGGTAGATGGCGACGAAGTGCAGGCACATCTGAATCTCTTCCGGCGACCCCTTGCCGGTGTGGACGGCCACCATCGGGACGATCCAGCTCTTGATGATGTCCGGGATGGCGAGGTGCGCGAGGTTCCCCGGCCCGATCAGGCCCCGTACCGGCTCGGGCACGTCGAGCGTCGTCAGCGCCCCGGCCAGGGCGAGGACCGGGTCCTCCTCGCTGGCCGTCGGCGTCGTGGCCTTCCCCTTCGCCTGGAGCTTCGCGTTCGCGACCATCTTGTTCGCCTCGGCCTTCATGCGGCCGACGAGCACGTCCTTCTTCGCCCACGCCGCCTTGTTGCCCCAGTGGACGTTCTCCTTGAGGCTCTCCGCGTTGTTCTGGTAGCGGCGGACGTTGACGGTGGTGGACTTCAGCCCGTCGATGACGACGGGCAGGCTGTGGTACTTCGCTTCGAGCTGCAGGGGGGTCATCGCACGAACCGGGGGGGTGAGGGCGGGCAACACCCGGACATACGTGCGAGGGACGGCCGCGGATTTCGCGTTCCGCCCGCGGCGAATCTGGTATCCTCGGAAGCCATGAAGCCGACCCCCGAGTGCGTCGCCCTGCTGCGGGCGATCGCCGCGACCCCGGACGACGACACGCCGCGGCTGGTGTTCGCCGACTGGCTGGACGAGAACAGCACCGGCGACGCGGACGCGGCGCGGGCCGAGTTCATCCGGCTGTCCTGCACGATGAAGTCGAAGCAGCGGCTGTCGGCGGCCGAGGGGAGGTGGCTCGACGCGAACGTCCGCCGGCTGCTGCCGACGGTGCTGAAGAAGTTCCAGAAGGCGAAGGTCGCGGACGGGATCAGCCGGTCCGGGCGGAACGTCCGCATCCACACGTCCCTGGACTCGAAGGAGGAGTACGGCGACGGCCGCATCTTCCTCCACATCGAGTACTGGCGGGGGTTCGCGCGGCGGATCGAGTACGGGTCGATCCCGCCGCTGACGAGCCTGCCGAACATCGGCCGCGAGTTGGCGGCCGACGAACCGCTGGCGGTTCATGCGTCGGAGCTGTCGGCCCGGTCGTACATGATGTTCCAGCACACGATGCTGACGCGGGTGACGCCGGAGTTCTGCCACGGCCGCGACGTGTGGGAGCTGGTCGATGGGCACGACCGCGTCGAGGACGAGGTGAAGGTATTCGACTTCGCGGGCGGCACGGAGCAAGAGTGGCAGGCGTTCGGCGACACCGTAGTGCTGGCGAGCGTGTCGCGGGCGATGACGGCCTACGCCCGCGCCGCGGCCGGGTGGCCGACGGCGTGGTGAGTCCCGTTTAGCGGCGACCCGGAGGCTTTGCGGAGGGGAGCGCGGAACCCTGACTTCCGAAGTCCGGCTTCGACTTCGGAAGTCGAACCGGCAACGACAACCTCACGAATCAACGGCGAGCGTCGCGACGTGGCCCGGACGCACGCCGGCACGTCTCGCTCACGCCGCGACGCTCGCCGTTGCGAATGCACCCGCCGCCCGCGGGGAACCGACTTCCGAAGTCGAAGCCGGACTTCGGAAGTCTGCGTCCTGCCTCCAGCAACCCGTTCCCCGTTCGCCGCCAAACGGCCGCGGGCGTTGGAACGGCCGTCACTTCACCTCCGTCACCTTCATGTCGAGGTTCTTCACCAGGAACGCCCACATGTCGGCCGTCTCCTCGATGATCTTCGTCGTCGGCTTGCCGGCCCCGTGGCCGGCCTTCGTCTCGATCCGGGCCAGCACCGGCGGCCCACCCGCGTGGCAGTACTGCAACATCGCCGTGAACTTGAAGCTGTGCCCCGGCACGACGCGGTCGTCCGTGTCGGCCGTCGTCACCATCGTCGCCGGGTACTTCACCCCCGGCTTCAGGTTGTGGTACGGGCTGTACTTCACCAGCGCCGCGAACTCCTTCGGGTCGTCGCTGCTGCCGTAGTCGTCCGTCCAGAACCGCCCGGCCGTGAACTTCTGGAACCGCAGCATGTCCATCACCCCGACCGCCGGCAGGCACGCGCCGAACAGGTCCGGCCGCTGCGTCATGCACGCGCCCACCAACAGCCCGCCGTTGCTGCCGCCCTGGATGCCGATCTTCTTGGGTGAGGTGTACTTCTCCGCGATCAGGTACTCGGCGGCGCTGATGAAGTCGTCGAACACGTTCTGCTTGGTCAGCTTCGTGCCGGCCCGGTGCCAGGCGTCGCCGTACTCGCCGCCGCCGCGGAGGTTCGCCACGGCCAGGACGCCGCCCATCTCCATCCACTGCACCCGGCTCGTCGAGAACGACGGCGTCAGCGAGATGTTGAACCCGCCGTACCCGTACAGCAGCACCGGGTTCGACCCGTCGAGCTTCAGCCCCTTCTTGTGGCTGATGAACATCGGCACCTTCGTGCCGTCCTTGCTCGGGTAGAAGACCTGCTTCACCTCGTACTCGTCCGGGTTAAACTTCACCTTCGCGGAGCGGTAGAGTTTGCTCTCGCCGGTGGCCATGTCGTACCGGTAGATGCTCGGCGGCGTGGTGAAGCTGGTGAACGTGTAGAACGTCTCGATCTCGTGCCGCTTGCCGCCGAACCCGCCCGCGGAGCCGATGCCCGGCAGCTTCACGTCGCGGACGAACGCGCCGGTCAGCTCGTGAATCTTGACGACGGTTTTCGCGTCCTGGAGGTAGCTGACGATCAGTCGGTCGCCGACCATGCTGGCGCTCTGGATCACGTCCTTCGCTTCCGGGATGACCGTCTTCCAGTTCTTCGGGTCCGGATTTGTGACATCAATCGCGACGATCTGGTATTTCGGGGCGTTGTAGTCCGTCTCGAAGTAGAAGGTCGGCCCGACGTTGTCGATGAACGACCACTTGTTCTTGTGGTCCGCGATCAACTCGACGATCTTGGAATCGGGCTTCGACAGGTCCTTGTAGCTGACGCGAACCTTCCGGCTGGTCGTGCCGTCGCCGATGCTGACGACGAGGTAGCTGCCGTCGTCCGTGACGCCGCCGCCGACGGTCCACCGCGGGTGGTCCGGCTGCTCGAACACGAGCTTGTCGTCCGCCTGCGGCGTGCCGACGGCGTGGTAGTAGAGCTTCTGGTTCTCGTTGAGGCTCTGGAACGCGGCGTCCTTCGCCGGCTCCGGGAACCGGCTGTAGTAGAACCCCTTGCCGTCCTTCGCCCACGACGCGCCGGAGAACTTCGTCCACTTGATGAGGTCGTCGCGGTCCTTGCCGGTCGCGATGTCCATCACCTTCCACGTCACCCAGTCGGACCCGGCCTCGGCGAGGCCGTAGGCGGCGAGCTTCGCCTGGTGATCGACGGAGAACCCGGCGAGCGCGACGGTCCCGTCCTTGCTGAGCTTGTTCGGGTCGAGCAGCACCTTCGGCTCGGCGTCGAGGGAATCCTGGACGTACAGGACGCTCTGGTTCTGGAGGCCGTCGTTCTTGCTGTAGAAGTACTTGTCGCCCTCCTTCGACGGGGCGGAGTACTTCTCGAAGTTGTACAGGTCGGTGATCCGCTTCTTGATGTACGCCCGCTCCGGGATCGACTCCAGGTAGGCGGTCGTGACCTTGTTCTGCTCCTCGACCCAGTCGGCGACCTCCTTCGACTTCCGCACGTCGTCTTCGAGCCAGCGGTACGGGTCGGGGACTTTCGTGCCGTGGTAGTCGTCGACCTGCTCGACCTTCTTGGTGGCGGGGTAGTTCAATTGCACCTTCGACTCCTGGGCCGTCGCGAGGACGGCGACGCCGACCGCCGCCCACCCGGCGGCGAGGACACGGACCGAACGCATGGCGGGACTCCTGGTCGCGGGACCGGTGAGGAACGAACTCGCGGGAGGGGATGTACTATTCGTACTTTACGAATTATTCGACCCGGCCGCGCCGGAACAAGTGCCGGGGATGGTATCGGTTTTCAGCCCCGTTCGAGGCTGAATAACACCCTGGGGAAGCCCGTCGGCTCCCCGCCGGACCCCCGGTTTGGCCCGCCCGAAAGTCCCGCCGGCCGGAGAATCTGGCGGAAACGCAATGGCCGTCGCTAACGCTTTGGGATTCAATACTTGAACGGCGAACGCGAGGACGTGGACCGGGTGGAGCGGGCGGGCGGCGGGGTCGGTTCTTGCACGGGTCTCATTCTTTCGGTTACACTATTAACTGCCGCCGCGTTGTCACCCCTTTGGATGGTCCCTGCCCATGCCGCACAGCCCCGAACCGACGTTCGCGAACACTCTATCCCAAGCGCCGTCGATGAACGCCTCGAACGATGAAACGAAGGACGCCGGATTGAATCCGCCGAACCCGCCGAAGTTGCCGGCGGTCGCGGACGCGCCGGAGTTCGACCCGCCGAAGAAGGCCGGCGAACTCGGCACGCTCGGCAAGTACCGCATCTTGAAGGAGCTGGGCCGCGGCGGGATGGGCGGCATCTACCTCGGGTACGACGAGAAGCTGAAGCGGCGGCTGGCGATCAAGATGATGCTGCCGAAGTACGCCGACAACGAGCCGGCGAAACTCCGGTTCAAGCGGGAGGCGCTGGCGGCGGCGCAGATGAAGCACGAGAACATCGTCGTCATCTACGACACCGACGAGTTCAAGGGGCTGCCGTACATCGCCATGGAGTACCTCCAGGGGGCGTCGCTCGACGAGTTCCTGAAGAAGAACCCGGTCACCGGCGTCTCGCAGGCGCTGCGCGTCGGCCGGGAGGTCTGCTCGGCCCTCGCCGCCGCCCACAAGCTCGGGGCCGCGCACCGGGACATCAAGCCGAGCAACATCTGGCTCGAAGCGCCGCTCGGCAAGGCGAAGGTGCTCGACTTCGGCCTGGTGAAGTGGCTCAACCCGCAGGACGAGGCGAAGCTGACGACCAGCGGGTCCATCATCGGGTCGCCGGCGTTCATGTCCCCGGAGCAGGCCCGCGGCGGGAAGATCGACCACCGCACGGACATCTTCAGCCTCGGCGCGGTCCTGTACCGCATGACCACCGGCCAGTTGCCGTTCCAGGGCGACAACCTGATGGACCTGCTCATGGCCCTCGGCGGGAAGGACCCGAAGCCGGTCCGGCAGCTCAACCCGAAGGTCCCGGACGAGTTCGCCGACCTGATCCACAAGATGCTACAGAAGAACCCGGACCACCGGCCGCAGAAGGCGGCCGAGATCGCGGAGAAGTTGCAGCGGATCGCGGACAAGCGGCAACTGGCGGGCGCGTCCGGCCACGCGCTGCCGACGACGCCGTCGATCCGGGACACCGGGTCGGCCGGGTACTCGCCGGCCGAGGGGCCGGTCGTCGCCCCGATCCAGGTGTCGCCGCAGGAGGAGAGCGCGTTCGACAACCTGGAAGAGAGTTCGCCGAACGCCGGGAAGGGGCCGTCGAAGCGGGTCAGTCAGATCGAGACGACCCGGACCGGGCAAGAGGTGACGACGCCGGACGACCAGCGGCCGATCCTGGTCCCGACGCCGCGGCCGGTGACGCCGAACCGCACGCTGTTCTTCGCGGCCGTCGGCGGGCTGTTCGTGCTGACGTTCATCCTGACCGTCGTGCTGGTCAAGGTGGTGCTTCGGTAGCGGCCGCCGCCCCGCCGGGGCGCGAGTCTTTCACCGTCAGACCAACAGCGGGTTGCGGGCCAGCAGCCGGCGGACGGCGGCGAGCAGGTTCGGCAGCGGGAACGGCTTCGCGATGTACTCCGTCGCCCGGCACGCCGGGTGGTCCATCTCCGCGTCCCCGGTGTACCCGGAGATGAAGATGATCGGCAGCGCCGGCCGCTCCGCCCGCATCTGCCGGACCAGTTCCGGCCCGGTCAGCCCCGGCATCCGCACGTCCGTAATGAGCAGGTCCACGTCTTCCAGGTCCTGCTGGAGCACTTCCACCGCCCGGCGGCCGTTCTCCGCCTCGACGACGCGGTAGCCGTTCGCCTCCAGCAGCGACCGGACGAGCGTGCGGATCATGTCCTCGTCGTCCACGATCAGGACGACGGGGCGGGATTCGGGCGGGTCAACGGGGGTGGCGGCCACGGGGTCTACCTATTCCTGAGGCAGAGGGAGCCAACGCATTCCACGGGAGAGTACACAAACTGTGCCAACAACACGGGTAAGGTGTATCGTTTGATACATGAAATTAGGGTGCGAATGCAAGAGGTTGCGGGAAAACCGTAAACATTTGATCGCTCACGGCCTGCGATTTTCATCGGCGGGTGGAAAATTTCCCGCCCGAACGGACGCCGATTGTTAGCGTTCGGTTACCAGCACCAGAACTGAGAAGGCTGCTGCCTCAATTCGGCTCCCGGCGGGCACCGCCTTGCGCTCCCCCTCGGCGGCGAAGTCGTCCGGCGACGGGGCGGCCGTGTCGATCGCCCGCCGCCACCCCCGGCCGGACGGGGACGGCGGGACCTTGAACGTCACCGCCTCGTGGTGGGCGTTCATCGCCACGTAGAAGTCCACGTCCGGGTCGTAGTCGGCCTCCCCTTCCCGCCCGGTGAACCGGCCGTCGATGGTGTACGCCAGCGTCCGGGAGTACGCGCCGAAGTCCGGCTCGAACGGGACGACGCCGTGCCACTGGATGTCGAACAGCGGGGCGTCGCTGTTGGGCAGCGGCGGGACGCGGGGCTTGCGGATCGCGGCGGCCGCCTTCACCCGGCCGCTGTCGTCCATCTTGCCGACCTCGCTCGGCCGGACCGGGCCGCCGGCCGGGAACGGGCCGACGTGGTTGCCGCCCCACGTCCGCGGATCGACCTCGCCCTGGAAGAACCGCCGCCGCCGCAGCGCCGGGTGGCGGCGGCGGAACCAGATCAGCTCGCGGGTGAACCGCAGGAACTCCTTGTTCTCCTCGGCCAGCGTCCAGTCCACCCAGCTGATCTCGTTGTCGTGGCACCAGGCGTTGTTGTTCCCCTGCTGCGTCCGCAGGAACTCGTCCCCGGACAGGATCATCGGCACGCCCTGGGAGAGCAGCAGCGTGGCCATCATGTTCTTCGCCTGCCGCTGCCGGAGGCGGTTGACGGCCGGGTCGGCGGTCGGCCCTTCGGCCCCGCAGTTCCACGAGTAGTTTTCGTTCGACCCGTCCCGGTTCTGCTCCCCGTTCATCTCGTTGTGCTTGCCGTTGTAGCAGAACAGGTCGTTGAGCGTGAACCCGTCGTGGGCGGTGATGAAGTTGACCGAGTGCTTCGGCAGCCGGCCGTTCCACTGGTAGATGTCGGCACTGCCGCAGACGCGGGACGCGAGCGCCCCGGCCATGCCGGCCTCGCCCCGCCAGAACCGCCGCACGTCGTCCCGGTACCGGCCGTTCCACTCGCTCCACCGCCGGCCGAACGGGAAGTTCCCCACCTGGTAAAGCCCCGCCGCGTCCCACGGCTCGGCGATCAGCTTGCAGTCCGCGAGGACGCCGTCCTCGGCGATCATCTCGATCACCGGCGGGTCCACCAGCACGTTCCCCCGGCGGTCGCGGCCGAGGATGCTCGCGAGGTCGAACCGGAACCCGTCCACGTGCATGTGCCCGCCCCAGTACCGCAGGCACGTCATGAGCAGGTCGCGGACGACCGGGTGGTTGCAGTTCACCGTGTTCCCGCACCCGGAGTAGTTCAGGTACCGGCCGTGGTCGTCGAGCAGGTAGTACAGCTCGTTGTCGAGGCCGCGGTAGCTGAACGTCCGCCCGCGGTCGTCGCCTTCCCCGGTGTGGTTGAACACCACGTCGAGGATGACTTCGATCCCGGCCTTGTGGAACGCCTTGACCATGTCGCGGAACTCGCGGACCTGGCCGTGCTCGGGGGCGGCGGCGGCGTAGGCGGCCTTCGGGGCGGCGAACGCGATCGAGTTGTACCCCCAGAAGTTCGTCATCTTCTCCCCGGTCTTCGGGTTGAAGAACGGGCAGTCGCACTCGTCGAACTCGTGGATCGGCAGCAGCTCGACGGCCGTGACGCCGAGCCACTTCAGGTAGTCGATCTTCTCGATGAGGCCGGCGAACGTGCCGGGGTGCGTCACCTCCGCGGACGGGTCGCACGTGAACCCGCGGACGTGGACCTCGTAGATGATGCTGTCCTCGTTCGGCGTCAGCGGCGGGGCGTCGTCCTCCCAGTCGTACTCGGAACTGCGGTGGTACAGGCTGCGGCGGCTGGTCCGCTCCGGGTCCGTCTCGCACGTGGCGGCCCACTTCTCGCCGCCGGAGATCATCGTCGCGGCCGGGTCCAGCAGGATGCGGCTGGGGTCGAACCGGTGCTTGCTGCCGGACGGCCCGTCCACCCGCCACCCGTAGGTGAACGTGTCCGGCAGCCCGTGGACGCGGACGTGCCAGTGGTCGCCGGTGCGGTTCTTGCGGGTGTCGAGGCGGAACTCGGCGAGCGGCTTGGTGCCGCCGGCTTCCGGGAGGATGACGAGCCGCACGTCCGTCCCGTGGCGGCAGAGGAGGACGAAGTTCGCGCCGTCCGGCGTCGGGCTGATGCCGATGGGCAGCGGCCGCCCGCGGCTGATCGTGAAGTCGGGCATGAAGGCACTCAAGGTGGGACGCGAACCCGGCTCGTGACCGTCGCGGCTTTCTTATTGAGCATACCCGAAGTCCGCCGCGGTTTCGCGGCCGGTTCCGACATGTATGGGGGAAATGCGTCGTTTCAAAACAGAGGTCGGACTATCCTGGGACCGCGGGCGTCCCGCCCGCCCACCTTCCCGGCCGCGGGGACCAGCCTCACGTGGCGGGAAGCGTAGCGGGCGGGACGCCCGCGGTCCCAGGGGAAGCGATGCCCCTGATAGGCAACGAAGTTACTTGATCGGCAGCTCGTACACGATCGTGCCGAGCAGGTCGCCCTCCTCGACGCCGTGGCACTTCGCGCACGACTTCAGCACCGCCGGCACGACCGTCGCCGTCCGCAGCACCGGCTTGCCGTCCGCCTCACCGATTTCCTCGAACGTCTTCTTCCCGTCCTTCATCGCCTTGACCGCCTTCTTCTCGAAGTCGGTCTTCGCCACGTTGTCCTCGTTCTTCGGGTCGCCGGACGCATCGACCAGCCTAGCGTTGTGCCACCCCTTCTTCTTCATCGCCTCGAACACCATCCCGGCGACGACGGCCGCCGGCTTGGCCGACTGCTTCTCGCCGTAGGTCGTGGTGATGCCGACCACGGCCGTCTTGTACAGGTCGTCGAGCATCTGCGTCTGCTCGCGGGTCCGCTCGACGGCGGCCTTGTCGAGTTGCTGCTTCTCGGCGGCGACGCCGGCGTTGAGCCAGTAGAAGCCGAGGGCCCCGCCGGTCACGACGGCGGCGGCGAACAGTTTGACGCGAGCGATTCGCATGACACCCCTCCGGGAAGGAAGACCACCGCCGACCCATACGGCCGACGAGGGAAGTGTAACCCGGCTAATTCGGATGTCAATATCCTATTTCGGCTTTTCCTCGTCCTTCTTCCCGCGGATGGTTTCCTTCGCCCCTTCGACGATGCCCTTCACGACGCCCTTTGCGGCGTTCTTTGAGGTCTCCTGGGCGTTCTTCTTGACCCCCTCGCCGATCCCCTTGAGGTTGACCGCGTGACGGATCGCGAGCACGTCGTCGGCCGTGTGGTCCTCGCCGTCCGGCCCGAGCGACCGCACCGTCACGTCCTCGGCGACGCCGCCCTGGGAGTACGCGACGCGGAGCGGCCGGCCCCACGGGTCGGCGTCCGGCAGCGTGTCGTTCGGCCAGCGGACGTAGACGCCGGTGTCGGTGGTTTGCCGGTCGAGTTTGTCGGCCCACTGCGCGACGAGCTGCTGGGCCGCGGCGACGTTCGGGTCTTCCGGCGGTGGCGTGCGGCCGCCGCGGAGGAGGAGTACGCCGCCGATCGCGAGCGCGCCGAGGAGGATCGCACCGAGGACGGCTTCGAGCGGCTTGGACTTGGCGGGGTCGGACATGACGTGGTCCTCACGGGGGAGTGTCCGTGAGAAGTGGACCGCGAGGGGGGCGGTTATCGTCGTGCGATTCAGTTTTCTGGAAGCGCGGCGACGGCCTCTTCGAGCAGCTGCGCGGCCAGTTGCATCGGGCTGACCCGACGCCCCGTGGCGCTCGCGCGGGCCGCGAGGCGGACGAGTTTCGCCTCCGTGTCCTCGCTCATCGGAACCTTCGGCGTCGTCACCCACGCGGCGACGGACGGGCGGCCCGGCCGCTTCCCCTCGCCCGGTCGGAGGCGCGCCTGCAACGCCGCAACCGCGGCCGCCAGCCGGGCCGCGCCGAACGCGCCGCCGCCGGCGTCGGGCACGTCCGCGACGACCTTCGCCCCTAACTTCTGCGCGATGGTGGAGATGTTCTTCGCCACGTTACCCTCCTTCCGCGAGCGGGAACCCGATTTCCAGGTAGTCCCGGTCGATCACCAACCCGACCGCTCCTTGGCGGGACTCCGTGCCCATCCGAACGAGAAACGCCCGCAGTGCCGCGGCTCGATTCTCGACGGCCGCTTCGGTCGTGTAACACTGCATGACGACCGGCTCGTCGAAGACGAGTTGCCCGCCCCGCGCGTCGTCCCGCCAAACGCCGCGGCCGCGGGGGTACGCGGTCGCCCCGCCGAATAACTCGCCGAGGGCCCGCAGGCCCTCGTTCACCCAGTAGTCCTGGTCGATGGGTTGGCCGTCCCGGTCGTGGCTCGGGATGAACAGGACCAACAGCGTCGAGGCCGACTTGTTCGCGCCGAGTTGTTCGACCGCGTTCGCCATGATTCACCTGTTTCCATCATCGACTTTTTGGGCAAAAAGTCAACCGTCCAACGCCCGCGCACTCCGATCCTTCCTATCTTCCAGCCACGCCACGTCGCCGCTGTCGGCGAACCGCTTCACGCCGACCTCCAGGATCGCCGAATCCGGCACGACCTTCAGCGGCGTGTACCGCGGGTGGTGGCTGTCCTTGTACGGGTCGTTGCGGGCCGCGTTGTAGCAGCAGATCATGCTCCACCGCGAGTTCTCCGACTTGTTCTGGTCGCTGCGGTGCAGCAGGTTCGCGTGGAAGAACAGCGCGTCCCCCGGCTGCATCTCGACGTACACCAGCTCCAGCCGCTTCATCAGCTCGCCGACGTGCTCGCGGTCGGCCCCGGCCTGGTCGCCGGTCAGGACGTGGTTGATCCGCCCGGCGTGGTGCGACCCGCTCAGCACCTGTAGGCAGCCGTTCTCCTTCGTACACGGATCGACGGCGATGAACACGCTCGTCAGCCACGGGAACAGGACGCCGTTCTGGTACCAGTACCCGTAGTCCTGGTGCCACGCCCACGCGCCGCCGACCCTCGCGTCCTTGAGGATCATCTTCGAGTGGTAGTGGTACACCTCGCCGCCGAGCAGCCGCTCGCAACTGCGGACCATCCGCTCGCACCGGGCGAACATGCCGTAGACGCCGTCGCCGGGGTGGTTCCACAGGGACAGCCGGACGACCCCGCCCTCGCCGTCGGCCCGGCCGAACGACCGCTTGTCGAGGTCGTTGTCCTCCTTGGCGCTGCGGTGCAGCACGTCGATCTCGTCGCGGGTGAACAGCCCCTTCGCGAGGACGTACCCGTCGGCGTGGTACTGCTGAACGTGGGCGTCGGAAAGAGCGCGGGCCATCGGGAAGCCCTCCGGGTGGATGCTGGCAATATAGGGGCATGGCTCGGCCCGCTGCTATACTACCTTCCCCTTCCGGAGACCCCCTCCCATGCTCCGCTCCCTGCTCGCGCTCGTTCTCCTCGCTACGCCCGCCCTCGCCGCGGAGAAGATGAACGTGCTGTTCATCGCCGTGGACGACCTGCGGCCGGCGCTCGGCAGTCACGGCGACCCGGCCGCCAAGACGCCGCACATCGACAAGCTGGCCGCGACCGGCACCGCGTTCCTCCGGGCGTACTGCCAGCAGGCCGTGTGCAGCCCGTCCCGGTCGTCGCTGCTCACCGGCTGCCGGCCGGACACGACGAAGGTGTACGACCTCGTCACCCACTTCCGCACCGCGATCCCGAACGTCGTCACGCTGCCGCAGCACTTCAAGGACAACGGCTACCACGTCCGCGGCATCGGGAAAATTTACCACGGCGGGTACGACGACAAGCCGTCGTGGTCCGAGCCGTGGGAGGGGCCGAAGGGCCGGGCGTTCGGGCCGGACGGGCAGAAGGCGCTCGCCGCCGCGAAGGAGGAGGCCAAGAAGAACAACGCGGACGTATCGCGGGTCCGCGGCCTGCCCTACGAAGCGCCGGACGTGGCCGACGACTACCTGAACGACGGCGCGGCCGCGGCCCGCGCGGTCGAGTTGCTCCGCGAGAACAAGGGGAGGCCGTTCTTCCTGGCCGTCGGGTTCGCGAAGCCGCACCTGCCGTTCGTCGCGCCGAAGAAGTATTGGGACATGCAGGACGTGGCGAAGCTCCCGGCCGTCGGCCCGGCCGAGCGGCCGACGGACGCCCCGGCGTTCGCCCCGTCGCCCGGCGGCGAGTTGCGGGCGTACATCGGCATGCCGAAGACCGGGCCGATCCCGGACGCGGAGGCGAAGAAGCTCGTCCACGGGTACTACGCGGCCGTCAGCTACATGGACGCGCAAGTCGGCCGCGTGCTCGACGAACTGGCGGCGCTCGGGCTGGACAAGAACACGGCCGTGGTACTGTGGGGCGACCACGGCTGGCACCTCGGCGACCACGGCATGTGGTGCAAGCACACGAACTACGAGAAGGCGACGCGGGCGGCGCTCGTCGCCCGCGTGCCGGGCCAGAAGGCGGCCGGGAAGCCGACGAAGGCGCTGGTCGAGTTCGTGGACATCTACCCGACGCTGGCGGAGGTGTGTGGGCTGCCGAAGCCGGCCCACCTGGAGGGCCACAGCTTCGCGAAGTTGCTCGACGACCCGGCCCGGACGTGGAAGCCGGCCGCGTTCAGCCAGTACCCGCGGGGGAGTAAGGAGACCGGCCCGCTGATGGGCTACGCGATGAAGACGGACCGCTACCGGTACGTCGAGTGGCGGGACCGCAAGACCGGTGCGGTGAAGGCGACGGAACTGTACGACCACGAAACCGACGCGGACGAGAGCGTGAACGTGGCGGCGAAGCCGGAGAACGCGAAGTTGGTCGGCGAACTGGCGGCGCAGTTGAAGGCGGGTTGGAAGGCGTCAAGCCCCAAATAAGCGACCCGGTTAGCGGGCGACCCATCGGGTCGCCCGCTAACCGCATCATCACTTCTCGCCGTAAGCCTTGTACCGCGGCGTCGGCTTCACCGCGGCGGGCTTCTTCACCGAAATCTTCAGCGCCTCGACCGCGTCCGGAACCGCCGGGGCCGGCTCCGCCTTCGGCATCGGCCGGCCGTCCGGCGTCGGCTGCGGGACGACCGTGTTCGGCCCGCCGTCGTACCGGAACGTGCCCGGCGCGAGCGGCGACGGCAGCGCCCTCGGGGCCGCGTCGAACTCGCGCTCCACGGTCGGCCGCAGGCTCAGGCCGAGCGTCACGAGGCTGCCGAGGTCGCCGCCGATGCCGCAGAACCCGCCGTAGTAGTAGCTCGGCGAATAATAGTACCGCGGCGTGTAGAACGACGAGTACCCGTAGGAGAACCCGCCGCCGTAGAACGACGGCCGATACCCGTAGTAGCTGCCGTAGAACGACGGGCGGTAGCCGTAGTAGCCGCCGTAGTACGACGGCCGGCCGTAGAACCCGCCGCCGTAGTACGACCGGTATCCGCCGCCGTAGTACGGCCGGTACCCGCCCCACCCGTACCGGTGCCGCACCTGCTCGGTGTCGTCCGCCAGCGGCGACGGGGCCGGGGCCGCGACCTTCTTGTCGTCGTCCGGCCGGTACCGGCCCAGCTTCTGCGCCGGATCGACGGCCGCCGCCGAGCCGACGACCGCGAACACCCCGACGGCCACCGCGGCCGCACGGGTCATCAATCGGATCACGGGTCCACCCCCTTCCAAAGACGCACCCACCCCAGAGTCAAGGCCCGCGCATTCTACCCGACCGGCAGCCTCGGCGGAAGTGCCCGGCGAAATCCCATCCGTCCCCGCTTGCCCGACCCCTCATCCCGTTGCATGTTTCAGCCGGTCGATTCCCTCTCGCGAGTCCCCATGAAGCGGTTCCTGATCGTCACCCTGTTCCTGGCCGTGTTGGGCGGCACGCTCGCACTGAGCAAGGCGAGCGACCTGGACATCTTGCTCAAGGCCGGCCGCAAGGCGAAGGAGCAGGTAACGCACACGCTGCCGGAGGGCCGGAAGCTCGCGGGGCCTCTCGCCGCGTTCCGGGCCGGGGACGCGCTGCCGATCGAGGAGCGGGTGCGGGTACGGATTCAGACGGACAAGGCGATGGCCGGGGCGGACGTGACGGTCGCGTCGCCGACGGCCGGCGAGGTGCGGCTCCGCGGCATCGTGCAGACGACGGCGCAGAAGGCGAAGGCCGTCGAGCTGGCGACCGGCACGAGCGGCGTGGACACGGTCGTCGCCGAGCTGGCCGTCCCGGAAGGGAAGTGACCGAATGTGGAACCCGGAGCGGTAGCGACGGGGTGTGTTGGGTTCGCCGACACCCCGTCGCTACCGCTCCGGGTTCCACAAGAACACCTCACCGCATCACCCGCTCGGCCACGGCGCGGGTCATCGTCAGCAATCGCAGGAACACGCCGGCGGCCGCCACGATCCCGAAGCCCCAGCCGCCGACGACCATCGCGAGCAGCCCGAACCCCGTCAGCACCTCCGGCCGCAACCGCGGCGACCCCCGCGCGGCCAGCGCCGCCAGCAACAGCATCCCGACCAGCCACCCGGTCGCGAACAAGTGCCGCGGGTCGAACGGCCTTGCGGGCGAGGGGTCCGGCAACGTCGCCGCCTCCGGGACGGCGACCGCCACGACCGGCTTCGCGGCTTCGGTCAACCGGACCGGGTCGTCGGTCGCGACCTGCCAAGCATTCTCGCCCGCGATCCGCCGCGAGCCGGTCGGTTGCAAATCGTCATCGAGCATCAGCCGCTGGTCCGCCTTCATCGCCGGCACGCCCGCGGACAGCACGTCCACGGCCGGCAGCGCCGCGTCCGGCTTCCACGGAAACCGGTTGACCACGACCACCCGCGCCGCCGCGTCCGGCCGGGCCGCGAACACCGCCTGCCACCGGCGGGCCGGCCCCGCGGCCGCGTCCACGACCGACGCGCCGGCCGGCCACTCGACCTTCGTTTCGCCCCCGGCCGGCAGCCCGGCGACGGCGACCGTCAGCCCGTGCGGCCGGTTCGCCGCGAGCGTCAGGTCCAGCGTCACCCGCTGTTCCACGACCGGGCCGGCGCGGGTGATCGTTTCATTTTGGAGAAGGCCGACCGGACCGGAAGAATGCGCGACGACCTTCGGCGGCGGGCCGGCCTCCGCGAGGTAGACCGCCTCGCGCGGCCGCGGGGTCGGTTGCAACTGCCCGTCGCGGGCCGGTTGCACCGTCACGGCCCCGTCGGCCGCCGGGCGGACGCGGACCGTCGCCCCCGGCACCCCAGGCAGCTCGACCGCCGCGTCCGCCGCGAACGCCGACCACCGCCCGGCCCACCGCAGCGACGGGTCCTTCACCTCCGTCTTGAACCACGCCCGCAGCTTCGTGCCGGCCCGCTCCCACCCGGCCAGGTCGTTGCCGGACACGTCCGTCACGGCCACCGCGGCCGGGACCTCGCACTCGACGAACGGCGACACCGTGCCGCTCGGCCACCGGGCCGTGGCCGACACGTCGGCGTGTGTGCCCAGCGCCCACACCCACTCGTAACTCGCCGGCGGCGGGAGCGCGGTCGCCCGCAGCGCCGGCCGTGCGACCGGCGGGTTCGGCCCCTCCCGGCGGAACGACCGGGCCAGCGACTTGTCGAAGTCCAACTCCGGCACGGCCGCGAAGTCGCGGGCGACCGTGTCGGCCGGGAAGTCGATCAGGTTCTCGTTCTGCCAGCCGTCGGCGGCGACGTTCGCGAGCCGCACGCCGAGGTAGCTGGCCGTCACGTCGGCGTTCGTCGCCCGCGGCGTCCGCAGCACCGGGCGGGCGGACACGTTGTCCCGCGGCACGAGCCGGAACGTCACGGCGACCGCCCCCTCGGCCGGGTTCTGCAAGTCGATGGCCAACTCCTGCGCGCCGTCGGCGGCCGGGGTCAGCGTCCAGTTCCGCAGCCCGGTCGCGCCGCCGGCCGGGTCCGCGCCGCGGACGGTGACTTGTCCCGGTTCGAGGCCGGGCGGGATGGCGAACGTCAGCCGCGCGAGCGGCCCGCGGTTCGACTGGAAGAGGAACGCCGCCAGCGCCGCGGCCCGCGTCTCGGTCACGTCCCAGACGGTCGCCTCCCGCACCGTCGGGGCGGCCGGGGCGTTCGCCGCCTCCCGCCAGCGGACGGTTACCGCCCCGCCGCGGCCGAGGTCCGCGGCCACCGTCGTCGTGTCTTTATTCAAAGTGGACGTTTGCCCGCCGAGCCGGGCCGCGACGGTCGGGGCGCGGTTGCCGCCGAGGGCGAACGTCGCGCGGGACGCGAGTAGGTCCGGCACGCCGAACCGCACCTCGCGGTCGCCGCCGGCCCCGCCGACCGGCACGGCGAACGTCGCCTTCAGCTCGTGGCGGCCCTTCCCCGAAACGGTAACCGAATACTGGTTGGCCCGCGCCGCGTCCGGGTAGGCGGTCGCCCCGTCGAGCGTCATCGCCTCCAGCCGCACGCCGGCGAGCGGCAGCGCGAGGAGTTGCTGGCCGTCGCGGGTGACGTGGACCTGCCACGCCGCGTCGAACCGGGCCGTGCCGTTCGATTCCGACCCGACATATTCGGCGGCCGTCAGCACGACCGGCGGCAGCGGCGGCGCGGCGAGGACGGCCAGCCGGTCGAGCACGGCCTGCGGCACGAGCGCCGTCAGCCGGTTCGGGTCCGTCGGCGATTCCTGGAGGAAGTAAACCGTCGCCGGGTCCGGGGCCTGGGCCGTCGACGGAAGGTGAAAAATGACCGCCAGGAGAATCGCGGCCGCAGCGCGGCCGTTGTTCGCGAGCAGCGCCGTCAGCACGACGCCGACGAGCGCGGCCACGAGCGGCGGCCCGACGACGAGCCGCCACCCGTCCGGCGTCCACCACGCCGCGGCCCCGAGCGCGGTCGCGACGAGGAACAAGCCCAGCCGCGTCGCGCGGCCGGCGTGCCCGCGAACGAATCGGCCGACCGTCACCCCGACGACGACGGCGACGCCCCCGAACCCGACGGCGTACAGCAGCCACACCGGGACGAGCCGCGCGTCCGGCGGGGCCGCGGCCGAAAGCGTCGGCCACGCGCGGTAGCGGGGGCCGACATCGACAGAAACCCGGACCGGCGGCGACCCCGGCAGTTCCGGCGGCTCGGCGGCGAACCGCGGCGGCCACCCGCCCGGCGGCGGCAGCCGGTACGTCACCGCGAACGCCACCCCGTCCGCGTCCGGCGTCGGCACGGGCAAGGAGAACGTGTCGCCGTCTGTCGTGCCGTCGGCCCACTTACCGTCCGCGGTCGCGAGTTCGACCACCGCCCCGGCCGGCAGGCGGATCGGCAGCGCCCCGGCCGCCGCCGTTGTGACGCGGCCCGTCAGTTCCGCCCGCGGCCGGCCGGCCGCGTTGAACTGACAGTGCGTTGTCAGGTCGGCGAACCGCCACCCCCCGCCTGGTCGCGGCTTCTCGGGCGGCGGACCCTCGGCGGGCGACGTGGAACGCCGCGGGGCGACGGTCAGCGTCGCGTCGAAGTCCTGCGCGTACTTCAAACTCAGGCCATCGGCGTCGGCCCGCTCCGGCGACAGCCAACCGCGGAGCGGCGGGGCGAGCTGCACGGCGAACGTGCCGTCCCGTTTCGCCGCGCCGACCGGCGAAAGGACGGGGACCGGCCACGCCGTCCGCCCGGCCGCTTTCGGGACCGGCCCCCGCAGTTCGACCCGCACGTCGATCGTTTCGTTCGTCGGGACCGGGTGCGTCGGCTCCAGCGCCCACAGGCCGGGGCCGGCGGCGGACCACGCGGCCGTCGGGTCGTCCGGCGTCAGCACCGCGGACAGCGGCGCGAACTCTTGTGGAATTTTGAACACCAATCGGGTGAGCGGTCCGCGGGAGACGCTGACGCGGAACGTCCCCGTCAGCCGCGACCGCTGCGGGTCGATCCGCCAGTCGAGCGCCTCCACCGTCGCGAACTCGGCGGCGGCCGCCTTCGCCCGGAGCGCCGGGACCCGCCGCGGGGCGGCCGCGTCGGCCGGGAGCGTGCCGCGGAACACGAGCGTGAGCTGGCGGTCGGTGGTGGTGGTGCGGAGCAGCCGGTAGTCGCCGGGCGACCAGCCGTCGAGGTGAACGTCGGCCCCGACGCGCACGTCGATGCGGTCGTCCGCGAGGCCGCCCGCGACGGGGCGGACGAGCGGCGGCGGCCACGGCTCGCCGGCCGTCGGCACGGTCGTCACGGCCCCGATCGTGATCGTTCCGGCCGTCAGCGGTTCGCGGAACGTCAGCGTCAGCCGGTTCCCGTCCCGCCGCCAGGTTTCGAGGCTCGGCGCGGCCACGTCCGTCACCGTCAGCGCCGGGTCGAGGTCGAACGCGAGGGAAGACAGCGGGCCGCGGGTGGCGACCGTCTCGAACTCGAACGTGCCGACGGCGAGGCCGGGCTGCAGGTCGAACTTCGCAGTGCGGGCGAGCGTCGCGAACGGCGGCGGCAAGCCGACCCCGGCCGGGCGGCGGACGGTGAACTCCAGCCGCGCGTCGCCGCCGAACGCGACCCGCCACGCCGCGCGGTTGCCGGCCTTCGGGACGGGGCCGGTGACGAGCTGGTTCCCCTTCACCACCGGCACGCGGTCGGCCGGCAGGTCCAGTTCCAGCACGGCGACCGGGGCCGGCGGCAGGCCGAGGTCGAACCGCACGGCCCCCGGCTCCTCGACCCCACGGGCCGACCACGCGAACGCCACCGGCGTCCGGCCGCGGCGGTCGGCCCACAGCTTCGTGCCGCCGTCGAACGTCAGCGCCGGGCCGCCGTCCGGCCACTTCGCGTCCCGGACCGCGACGGTCGGCGAGCCGAGTGATAGCGCGGTGTCGGCGGAACTGGCGACGACCCACTCCCCGGTCCCGGCCAGCGCGTCGTCGGCGAACGTCGCCCGGTACGTCGCCCGCACGAGCGTCGGCGGCGGGCCGGGCCGGGCGGCGGCGCGGACGAGGTTCTCGAACTCGGCCCGCGGCATCTTTCGGAACGGGTTCCCGTCCGGCGCGGCCGGCAGCCGGGCGGTTGAAGGCAGTAGCACCCGGCGTATGGGGAACGGGTCCGGGAAGGGTTGCGGCTCGCGGTCGGCGAGCGTGCGGAGGCCGGCGGCGAGGCTGAGTGCGGACGGCAGCGGCTGGCCGCGGGCCGGCAGCGCCGCGACGGCGGCGAGCAGCGCGAACCCGAGGATCGCCGCGCGGCGGGTCATGGGTTAACTCGGACGCGCGGTAAAAGGGCGAGGAACGGGTGTCGGGCCTTCTCTTGTTCCCTCCCCCCTTGGGGGGGAGGGTTAGGGAGGGGGGTGAGCGCGCCCCCGGCCGGTGAGCAACGCCCCGGTAGGAGGGAGGCGACCCCCCTCCCCAACCCTCCCCCCCAAGGGGGGAGGGAGAAAGAGGGATGCCCCTTCAAGGTGAAACTCGGGCTGCCGGTCGTGTCACACAAACTCGCGACCCCTTCAGATCGGAGAACTCCTCGGTTCAACTCGCGGCCTGTGGCGGGGCGACGGGGGCGGACGACTTCGCCACGTCCAGCGACGGCGCGCCGTTCCGCGACGTGCGGTTGTTCGACCCCGACCCGGACGGGGCCGCGGGCACGATCACCTCCCGGCGGAACGTCGGCAGGTACCGCACCCGGCGGCGGGCCAGCCACCGCGCCGCCGCCCCGACGGCCAGCGCCACCGCCAGCGCCAACAGGCCGGGCAGGCCCGCGGACAGCATCTGCGCCGCCGGCTGCGGGATCAGTACCGCGGCGGCGATCGCGAGGACGCCCCACAGCGCGACGGTCGGCCCGACGAGCGCCGGCCGCAGCCGCGACACGGCGAGGCCGACGATCAGCGTCAGTAGCGAACACGTCACGACGAACGGCAGCCGCGGGACGCGCACGACCCGGACCGTCGCCGGCGTCGCCTGGCGGCCGGTCACGGCGTCGTCGGCCGCGCCGACCCACGCCTCGCCGTCCGGCGACACCCCGCCGGCGAACCACCGGTCCAGCTCCGCCGGCGACAGCCCGGCGACCGGCGCGGGCAGCCCGCCCCGCCAGCCCCACCGCACGTCCGGCAGCAGGGCGGTCGTGAACACCAGCGGCACGTCCCGCGACGGCACGGCGACTTGCCACCACGCGGGCGCTTGCAACACCGCCCCGCGGACCCGCGGCGGCACGAGCAGCAGCTCGCCCGCCGGCTGTGGCGGCAGCGCGTACTGGAGTTCCACCACCAGCGTCGGGCGGCTCGGCCGTGCCTCCGGTAGCGGGACGCGGTACGCCCGCGCGGACTCGTCGCCGCCGGGCAGCGGGGTCAGCCCGTCCGCCCGGTCCTTGTTCACGAACACCGTCGGCGGCCCGGCGGCCGTGAGTTCCACGTCGATCCCGCCGGCCGGCCACCGCTTCAACAAGAACCGCGCCCGGCCCTGCACGGCCCCGTCCGCCGACGCCCACGTTTGCACCACCGCCCGCTCGACCACCGCGGCACCGGCGTCGGCCGATTCGACGAGGTCGAACGCCAGCGGCACGGCCTTCGGCCCGCCGGCCGCCGCGAGCGTCAGCCACGGCAGCGCGTCGCGGTCCGGCGTCGGCTCCGGCGGCCGCTCCTCCCACGTGCCTTGCACGTTCGCCGGCCGGCGGCCGGCCGCCGCGCCCCACACCCGCACCGTCGCCGTCACCTTCGTCGCGTCCGGCCACACGAGCGGCACGTCCGCTGACACCGGCTTGTCAGCAACCCGCGGCGGCAACGGCACGGCGTAGCTGACGGTCAGCGTCACCTCCTTCGCGTCCGCCGCCGGGGTCAGCGTCCACAGCCCGCCGCCGGCCGGTTCGACCGCCGGCGTCGCCTGGAACGCTAACGGGTTCACCGGCCCCTTCAGCCGGATCGGCCGGCCGATGGCGTCGGCCGCCTTGAACTGGATCGTCTCCACGATGGTGAGCTGCCGCTCGCCGACGGTCACGTCGGCCCGCGCGGTCGCGGCGAGTTCCGCCCGGTACGGCTGCCACGCCACGTCGAGCCGGGCGAGCGGCGTCTCGAACGTGCCGGCCAGCTGCGGCACGGCCGCGCCGGGCTTCGGCGGCGTCGCCGGCAACAGGTCCACCGGCGTCGCGTTCGCCGCCGCCTCCGCCGCCGTCCCGCGGACCGTGAACCCGTCCGGCACGGTGACGGTCAGTTGCGACTCCCGCTCCTCCGATCCGGTGAACTTCGGCAGCGGCAGCGCCGCGTCCGACGCCGTGTCGTCGAGCGGGAACAGCGTCTCGACGGTCAGCGCGAACGGTTCCGACTGCCCGGCCGCGAGGCGGATCGTCAACGGCCGCTTCCCGTTCGCCTCGGCCCCGACCGCGACCTCGTCCACCCGGTCGTCGGGGCGAACGACGACCTGGTCCCGCCACCCGCTCGGCAGGTCGAACGTGAGCTGCTCGACGACGGTTCGCACCGGGGTGACGCGGACCTCGGTGCGGAGCCGCCACCCGTCGCGGGTGAGGTCGAGCCGGTGGTGCGGTTGCACGGCCGTGAACCCGCGGGCCGGGCGGGCCTCGAACTCCAGCGTCGGCGGCTTCGCGGCGGCCGTGGCGTACCGGAAGGCGGCTACGGGCGCGTCCGCCCCTGCGGCCGCGTCCTGGCGGCGGACCTCGGCGGAGTGCTTGTAGTTCGACAGCCGGATCGTCGGCGGGGCGAAGATGCGGACCGTGCCGGTCTGCTTCGGCACGCCGACGGCGAACGCGATCCCGACCGGGTACGGGCCGGGGTGCTTCGCGTCCTTCGCGTCCGGCCGCGGCTGCCGGACGACGGCCGTGACGACCCACTCGCCGGCGTCCGGGGTCTGGATTTTCCACGCCGGCAGCTTCGGGTCGGTGACGCGGGTGACGGCCGGCGACGAGGCGAAGATCGCCTCGATGTTCGAGACGTTCGCCCGCGCCGCGGTGACGGCCGCGTCCGCCGGCAGTTGCACCAGCCACTCGCGGGCCGGCCCTTTCAGCCTCAGCTTCGTCGTCGTCTCGATCTGCGCGTCGTCCACCCGAACGGTCACGTCGGCGTCCGCTGACAACGCGGTGTCAGTTGCCGCCGGGGTCGCGGGCGTCGGCGTCTCCCACGCGACTTCGAGTAGGTCGATCGGGCCGAGCGGCACGCCCTTGCCGGCGAACCGGGCCGCGTCGTCGGTCGTCCGCTTCAGCTCCGGCGGCCGCGGGGCGGCGGCTTCCGGCGTCCGCGTGCCGACGATCAGCTTCTTCACGGCCGGGCCGGGCGGCTCGAACGCCAGCGACGTGATCGCGGCCCGCGGCAGCCCGACCTCGAACCCGAGTTCGTTCTTCCCGCCGCGGGGCAGGACGGCCGCCTCCAGTTCGAGCGTCACCTTCTGCTCGCCGGGCTGCTCGACGACGACGGCCAGCCCGTCGGCGGTCGATTCGAGCAGCGGAATTTTGCCGTCCGTGCCGGTGGCCGCGACCGGGGCCGCCCGCTGTCCGCCGAGCAGCACGACGGTCCGCGGGGCGGTCGTGCGGAAGGAATATTCGACGACGAGCTTGGCGACCGGCTTGCCGCCCTTCGCGTCCACCTTGCCGCGGACGTGGCACGCGCTCGGCGACACCGGCTTCGTCGTCTCGCGGAGCTTCTTGAGCTGCTCGGCCTGCTCGACGAGCTGCTGGTACTCCTTCGCAGAGAGGACGACGCCGTCGATCTTCGGGGCCGCGTCGGTCGGGTTTGCGGTGTAGAAGACGACCGTGCCGTCCGGCAACTTCACCGCCGTGGGCGGCTTGGCGTCCTGGGCCGGGAGGAGCGCGGCGCAGACGAGGAGGGCGGCCGCGGAGAGCGGCCGGGCGAGGCGACGAGGGGAGGGAGCGCACGGCACGGTCGGCCGTCCTCAGACCGTGGAGGGAACCGGACAACTTGAGTCGAACTTCGGGCGAACGCTGGTGCTGTGAGTATACCCGCCCGTCGCGGCCGGACGGACCGGTAAACGCCGAAAGTTTTCCGCCACCCGGTCAGTCTTCGCAATCCGGGCGATTGTGCGCGGCGTTGCGCCTTTGCGACCTGGGCGGATCGCTCGCCGGCGACCGGCGGATACGCTAAACCCGATGAGTGACGTGTGACCGTCTGGAGTGGCCGAAGTATGTCGAACGCCGAATCCGTGACCGTGCTGACGGACCCGCAGGTGTACCTCGTCGGCAAGCAGGTCGTGCAGACGCCGGAGCTGGAGCGGTTTCTGGGCGATCATGGGGTGAGTTGGAAGTCGGACAGCGAGGTTCCGGCCGAAATTCTGTCCGAAGTGGCCGGAAGAGTCTGTTACCTCTCCTTCGCCCGCCCGCGGCCCGGCGGGAACTCGGTTTACCTGAACCACATCAAGGAAGTCGGCCACGGGTCCGTGTTGGAGCACGGTGTCTGGAACCTGTTGCTGACGGGCCTCAGCCGCAGCCTGACGCACGAACTGGTCCGACACCGCGCGGGGTTCGGATACTGCCTCACCGGCGACACGCTGATCTACAGCGAGCACTGGGACCGGGGCAAGCGGAGCGGGCCGAAGAAGCGGACGCTCCGCAGCCTGTACGAGATGACGAAGACGCACCATGGCCGCTCCCGCGTCAAGCTGCTCCGCCTCCGCTGCCTCGACGAGGCGACGAACACGTTCACCACGGGCAAGGTTCGCGCCCTGGCCTGTTCGGGAACGAAGCCGGTCTTCCGGGTCGAACTCGAAGACGGCAAGGCGATCACTTGTTCCCGCGACCACCGGTTCCTGACGCCGGCCGGCTGGAAGCCGCTGCACGAGGTCGTGAACGGGTTGGAGGTTTCGGTCAGCGGGATCGCGGTCCACGGCCCGCTCACGCACCCGATCGCGACCAACGGGCTGGCCGCGTACAAGGACGCGAACTGGCTACGGACGCAATACGTCGAGCGGAACCTCGAGCAGCGAGAGATCGCCGACCTCGCGGGGGTGACGCACCACACGATCCGGGCGTGGGTCCGCAAGCACGGGCTGCAAAAGCCGGTCGGCTCGTGGACCGTCGGCCGCGAGCCGTGGAACAAGGGGCGGCAGTACACGGCCGGGTGGAAGCACACGGCGGAAACGAAGCGGCTGCTCGGCGACCAGAAGCGCGGCCCGAACAACCCGCACTGGAAGGGTGGCATCACGCCGTACTCCGTCACGGTGCGGCGCGGCGTCACGGAGGTGGCCCCACGGGTGTTGGCGAAGTTCGACTACACCTGTCAGCTCTGCCGCGTCCGCGGGGGCACGCTCGAGATGCACCACGTCCTGCCGATCTGGGCTCGGCCGGACTTGGCGCTCCACGAGACGAACCTCGTTCCCTTGTGCGAGCCGTGTCACCTCAAGGTGAACACCCGCGAGTTGGAATTTGCCGAACGACTCGGCGCGGCCGCGCCCGACCTTCGACGGATCGATCCAGAAACGCGAAAGAAGGGCGGTGGGAATCTGCTCGTCGCCCGGTTCAAGAAAATCGCCTCGGTCACGTATGCCGGGGAGCAGGAGACGTTCGACATCGAGATGGACGGCCCGCACCATAACTTCGTCGCGAACGGGATCGTCACGCACAACTCGCAGCTTTCCCAACGCTACGTGGACGAGTCCGTCGCCGAGTACGTCGAGCCGGACATCATCGCGAACGACCCGGAGTTGCACGCCGTCTGGCTGGACGCCGTGAAGCAGTCGCACGCCGCCTACGTGAAGCTCGCGGAGCTGCTGAACAAGAAGCTCGCGGACCCGGCGGCGGCCACGGCCGCCATGCTCCCGCCGGACGCCGACCGCACCACCCGCCGCAAGTCCGCCCGGCAGGCCGCGCGGAGCGTGCTGCCGAACGCGACGGAGACAAAAATCTTCGTGACGGCCAACGCCCGCGCCCTGCGGCACTTCCTGGAGCAGCGCGGGTCCACCGGGGCGGAGCCGGAGATTCGGAAGCTCGCGAACCGCATGCTCGACGTGCTGGCGACGGACAGCCCGAATTTGTTCGGCGACTACCAGCGGCGGCCGCTGCCGGACGGCACGTTCGAGATCACGACGCCGTATCCGAAGGTGTGATGCCGCCTGCCGTATATAGCCGCCGGCTTGCCGGCGGGGTTTTGCGACTCCAAAACCCCGCCGGCAAGCCGGCGGCTATATAGTTGGGCTCCTCCCGTCGCGCCGCCCGCACGTCACAATCCCACCCCGCGGCACGCCCGCTACACGTCCTGCGACGCGAGCGCAGCGGCCAACGATTACGACCGCACGCCCGCGGACCGCTCCTTCCGGCACGACCGGCGTTCCGATACTCGGGGTAGACGAGCTAGCGGGGTTGTTCGCCGTTCGCCGATCCGCTCGTCGTCGCGAACGCGCGATAGGAACGCGAGCTGCCGCAGCTGCCGGTTCGCCCGAACCGGCCGACGGGACCGACGGAGTCACCCGATCGGCGGCTCGATCAGGAGGGGGCATCATGAGGATGCGCTGGGGTCTTTCGGCCGTGCTCGCGTCGCTGGGGGTCGCCCCGGCCGCGTTCGCCGGCCACTGCGGGACCACGACCTACGGCGGCGGCTGTCCGCCGGCCGCGCCGGGCGGCTGCGAGCCGACCTGCCAGACCGTCCACGACGGCAGCGGCAAGCGGTTCCACACCGGCTACCGCACCGTCACGGAAACCGTGATGAAGCCGGTCACGAAGACCTGCTACCGCGACGAGAAGCAGACCGTCATGCAGACGGTCACCGAGAAGGCGTGCCAGACCGTCACCGAGGTCGTCTGCAAGCCGGTGTGCAAGACGGTCATGAAGGAAGAGGTTTGCGTCAACTACAAGCCGGTCTACGAGACGTGCAACAAGGTCGTCTCCGAGACGGTGAACAAGTGCGTCACCGAGACGACGTACAAGGAGTGCAAGTACACCGTCCACCGGAAGGTGTGCGAGACGCAGTACAAGGAATGCACCTTCACCGTCTGCAAGCCGGTCTGCGAGCAGGTCGTCAAGAAGCAGTGCTTCTTCGTCTGCCGCCCGGTGTGCGAGACGACGTTCAAGGAGTGCCACGAGAAGGTCAACAAGCAAGTGACCGAGTGCGTGATGAAGGACTGCGCGAAGACGGTCTGCCGGCCCGTCACGGAAACCGTCATGAAGGACGTGACGCGGACGGTGTGCGAGAACGTCAGCGAGGTCGTGAACAAGTGCGTCAAGAAGACCGTGTGCGAGCCGGTCGTCGAGTGGAAGTGCGTGACGAAGAAGGTCCCGCAGACGGTGACGGAAACCTACGTCGTGAAGGGCGCGTGCAAGCTCGTCCCGACGTGCGACCCGTGCGCCAGCGGGGCCAACCGCGACGGCTGCGGCAGCTCCGCCCCGTGCGCCAACCCGTGCGCGGACCCCTGTGCCGACCCGTGCGCCGATCCTTGCAAGGACCCGTGCGCCAAGAAGGGCCTGCTCGCCCGACTCTGCGGCAACCGCGACGACGCCAGCCTCGCCGACAAGGTGATGGCCCGGCTCGCGAGCGTCGGCCACTCGGCCGGTAGCGCCGGCGTCCTGGCGAACGGCTGCGGCGGCCCCGGCCTCACCGGCGCGACGCTCGTTCGCGAACCGGACGAGGTGAAGACCCGGCAGGTCACGAAGTACGTCGAGGTCACGGAGAAGGTCCCCGTCACCACGATGGTGAAGAAGACCTACGACGAGAACGTGCCGACGACGGTGACGAAGCAGGTCCGCCGCCAGGTGACGGAGCGCGTCCCGGTGACGACGACGCGGATGGTGAAGGAAACCGTCATCGAGAAGGTCCCGCAGAACGTCGTCCGGAACGTGACGGTGACGGAAGTTCGCCAGGTTCCCGTGACGAACAAGCGGACGGCCTACGGGGCCTACGTCGATGCCGCGAACGCGGCGAAGGCGGCCCCGAACGGCAGCGCCGGCGAAATCCTCGGCAAGAACGCCGCGGGCATCGACGGCAGCGTCCCGACCTACGACGCCGGCGGCAACGGCCGGGTGTTCGTCGAGGGGCTGAAGGTCACGAAGGACGTGGTCGAGAACGTCACCCGGAACGTGAACGTGACCGAGGTTCGCAAGGTCCCGGTTCAGGTCGAGAAGACCGTGGCCGAGGAAGTCGTCAAGAAGGTCCCGGTGACGACGACGAAGACGGTCCCGGTCGTGGTCGAGAAGGTCGTCCCGGTCACCACCTGCAAGATGGTGAAGGTCGAGACGAAGAAGCTCGTGCCGACGAAGGTGACTGAGATGGAGCAACAGACGATTACCAAGCAAGTCCCGGTGATGCTGACGAAGCAAGTGCCGGTGACGAAGACGGTGAAGGTCCCGTACACGACGACGGAGATGGTCCCGACGACGGTGACCCGCAAGGTGCCGGCGGACGACTGCGGCGGGTGCGGGGCGAACGGGGCCGGCAGCCTCGGCAACGCGCTGAAGAACAGCGCCTGCGGCAACGACGCCGCGTGCGGCGACGCCTGCGGCGATCCGTGTGCGACGAAGCGGCCGGTCCGCGACCTGCTCGGCAAGCTGTTCGGCGGCCGCCTGTGCTGCCCGAAGGAAGCGGCCGCGTGCGACGCCTGCCCGCCGGCCGACCCGTGTGCGACGGCCGCGCCGGTCGCGGCCCCGGTGGACGCGGCGAAGAAGATGCCGGAGCCGGCGAAGCTGCCGGAGAAGAAGTAAGGTTCGACCCCCCTCGCGGGGGAAGAAGCGAAACGGCCGCCCGAACGGGCGGCCGTTTTTGTTTTGTTCCCTCCCCCCTTGGGGGGGAGGGTTAGGG
>JAESGS010000253.1_pt1 | contig 64234 bp, 64 predicted proteins | sample 9269761 | NCBI WGS metagenome assembly JAESGS01 (sample SAMN15741799, study PRJNA653493) | algae metagenome | isolation source: Cyanosarcina radialis HA8281-LM2 and co-occurring heterotrophs from damp... | place: USA: Makauwahi cave, Hawaii | collected 2011-01-06 | reverse complement strand
CACTGGCACCATCGCCAGCGCAGCGGCGAGCCGTCGCGGCGCCGCTACGGCGGCCACGAGCATCGGAAACGGCGATGAGGCGCCCGCCTACAGGTCGCGGATCATCAGCACGGCGCCGGGCAGGCGGAAGCCGTGGCGGAAGAAGAAGGTGGTCGAGGTCAGCCGCGAGTCGACGACAAGGCCCTCGGCCTTGCGTTTGACCGCGCGCGCGATCACCGCTTCGAGCAGGGACGCGCCGATGCCCTTGCGCTCGAGGTCCTCCTCGACCGCGATGTGGCTGACGAAGACATGGAAGCCGTTGAACGACGACAGCACCGCGCCGACGATCTTCCCGCCCTCCTCGGCGACGAAGCAGTCGGCGGTGTCGGAGTCGACCAGCAGCTTCACCCGCTGCCGGATGTCGCCGCCCTTGGCGAGCTTGCGCGCGCGCAACAGCCCCGCCATCGCGCCGAGGTCGCCGCTCTTCGCCTCGCGGATGGTCACGCCGGACTTTGCTTTGGGTTGCCGCATTCAGAATCCCGTTCGCTGGCATGAAAAAGGGGCCGGGCAGGACCCGGCCCCTTACTGTCTGGGTCTGCCCCGTGCTTCAGGCGCCGGGCTGCGGCTCCGGCCGCAAGCCGCCCTCGGGACGGTCCTTGGGTCCGCTGCTCGGCACCGAGGCGCGGCGGCCCGGCGTCTTCGGCGGCTCCTCGACATCGGGCCGGACAACCGCCTCGCCGCGCAGCAGGGCGCGGATCTCTTCGCCGCTCAGCGTCTCGTACTCGAGCAGGCCGCGCGCGATCTTGTGCAGGTCCTCGATGCGGTCGGTCAGGATCTGCCGCGCCGTCGCTTCCGACGTCTCGATCAGGCGGCGGATTTCCGCGTCGATCACCTCGGCGGTCGCCTCGGAGACGTTCTGGGTCTGCGTCACGGCGTGACCCAAGAAAACCTCCTGGTCGTTGGCGTGGTAGCGCACGCGGCCGAGCTTCTCGCTCATGCCGAACTCGCTCACCATGCGCCGCGCCAGGCCGGTCGCCTGCTGGATGTCGTTGGCGGCACCGGTCGTGACGTTCTCGGGCCCGAACACGATCTCCTCGGCGACGCGGCCGCCGAACATCATCGCCAGGCGCGATTCCATCTCCAGCTTGGTCATCGACAGCCGGTCGCGCTCGGGCAGGCTCATCGTCACACCCAGCGCGCGGCCGCGCGGGATGATCGTCACCTTGTGCAGCGGATCGTGCTGCGGGACGGTCAGGGCGACGAGGGCGTGGCCCGCCTCGTGATAGGCGGTCAGCTCCTTTTCCTTCTCGGTCATGACCATGGAGCGGCGCTCCGCGCCCATCATGACCTTGTCCTTCGCGTCCTCCATCTCCGCCATCGTCACCAGCCGCTTGCCGCGGCGCGCGGCCAGCAGGGCCGCCTCGTTGACGAGGTTGGCGAGGTCGGCGCCCGAGAAGCCGGGCGTGCCGCGCGCGATGACCTTGGCATCGACATCCGGCGCCAGCGGCACCTTGCGCATGTGGACCTTGAGGATCTTCTCGCGGCCGGCGACGTCCGGGTTCGGCACGACCACCTGGCGGTCGAAGCGGCCGGGACGCAGCAGCGCCGGATCGAGCACGTCGGGGCGGTTGGTCGCGGCGATGAGGATGACGCCCTCGTTCGCCTCGAAGCCGTCCATCTCGACCAGCAACTGGTTGAGGGTCTGCTCGCGCTCGTCGTTGCCGCCGCCGAGGCCGGCGCCGCGATGGCGGCCGACCGCGTCGATTTCGTCGATAAAGATGATGCAGGGCGCGTTCTTCTTGCCCTGCTCGAACATGTCGCGCACGCGCGAGGCGCCGACGCCGACGAACATCTCGACGAAGTCGGAGCCCGAGATGGTGAAGAACGGCACGTTCGCTTCGCCGGCGATGGCGCGGGCGAGCAGGGTCTTGCCGGTGCCGGGCGGACCGACCAGCAGCACGCCCTTGGGGATCTTGCCGCCGAGGCGCTGGAACTTCTGCGGATCGCGCAGGAACTCGACGATCTCCTCGAGCTCGCCCTTGGCCTCGTCGATGCCGGCGACGTCGTCGAAGGTGACGCGGCCGACTTTCTCCGTCAGCAGGCGCGCGCGCGACTTGCCGAAGCCCATGGCGCGGCCGCCGCCCGACTGCATCTGGCGCATGAAGAAGATCCACACGCCGATCAGGACGAGGAACGGGAACCAGGAGGCGAGGATCGAGAGCAGCGGGTGCATGCTCTCCTCGACCGGCGCGGCGCTGACCTTGACGTTGCGTTCGGTCAGGCGCGAGACGAGGTTGGGGTCGTTCGGCGCATAGGTCGAGAAGCCGCGTCCGTCGGCGTAGTGGCCGCGGATGTTGTTACCCTGGATGGTGACGTCGCTGACCTGCTGGCGATCGACGGCATTCAGGAAGTCAGAGTACGGCAGGAGGGTCGTCGGCCCCCGCGGCGATGAACCCTGGAAAACATTGAAAAGGGCGATCAGAAGCAGGCCGATGATCACCCAGAGCGCAAGATTCTTACCGAAGTTATTCACCAGTCCACGCCTCTATAGCGAACCAGATTCCGGGGCCGATTTTAAGCCGCCCAGGTTAAATCGTAGCAAAGCCCGGGCCAGCCAAGGCATGGCGTGGGCGGAACATCGCGGAAACGATCGCCACGCTATCAGGATCGGCGCCCCGACGTCCATACATCAGGTGGGGGACGGCCCGAACCCCTTCAAGATCCAATAAACTCGGCAGGCTAGGCCGTACGGCCGCAGGCAGTGTCCGCGCCGGATTTTCGGGCAGATCGGCCGCGATTTCCCGCCACCCCTCCGCCCCGAGCCGGGCCAGGACGAAGCGTCCGCGCGGCCACGGTCCCTGGCCGGCCACCGTGACCGCAAACCGGCCGTCCCACAGATAGGTGCCCGGACCGTCCACGGCCAGCCGCTCGGCGGCCGCGGCGGGCTCGCGGACGACCAGGATCTCCGGGCCGCGCGGGACGAACCGGCAGCCCCCGAGGGTGCGGCCGCCCGCCAGCCCGCCGTCGAGGACCGCCTGGAGCAGCCGGTCGAGCCGTTCGCCGCGCGGCGCGTAGGCGCCGCCGCCAATCGTCAGCACGAGCCGGGTCAGGGCGCGACGGACCACATCGGGCGCCGCCGCCTGCCAGGATCGCGGGTCGAGCCGCGTCCAGCCCTCCGGCTGAACGGCCACGCTTGCGGCCAGCAGGTCGGCGACCGCGTGCTCGGACCGGATGCGTGCCTCGGCAAGCTGGTCCCGCGTCGCGGCGAAGCCCGCGATCTCGGCAGCACTGCGTCCGGCCAGGTCGGCGCGGATGCGGACGCGGGTGAAGGCGGGGTTCCGGTTGCTCGGATCGTCGACCCATCCCTGCCCGGCCGCCTGCAGGGTCGCGCGCAGCCGCGCGGACGGCACCGGCAGAAGCGGCCGCAGGATGCGCACCGAGTCCCGCTCGACGACGGCCGCCATCGCCGCCAGCCCGTCGGGGCCGCTCCGGCCCTCGCGCCGCAGCAGCATCGTCTCGATCTGGTCGTCGCGATGGTGCGCGAGCAGAAGGTGCAGCACGCCCGCCGTACGGCACCACTCAGCAAGCGCCGCATGGCGCGCCGCGCGCGCCGCCGCCTGGATTGCCGATGCAGGTTTGGGGCCCTCCCACCGCAGCGTCGCGTGCGCGATGCCGTGCGTGCCGAGCCAGCGCGCGACGGTCGCCGCCTCGCGGGCCGACTCCGCGCGCAAGCCATGATCGACGATCAGTGCCGTGATCTTGCCGCCGCGCGCGCGGACCCAGCGGGCGGCGAGCAGCGCCAGCGCCATGCTGTCCGGCCCGCCCGAGACGCCGACCGCGAGGTGCGGCGCCGCCTCGAACGGCCCCAGCCGGTCGATCAGCGCGGCGAATTCCGCATCGTCGACAGGCGATGCGGAGGCCGCCTCCGGCACGGGATCTTCAACCGGCAATGTCGCAAGCGGGGCCATTCCGGCCCAGAATACTGCCTCAGCCGCAGCCGAGGCGCTGCTTCTCGCGCACGGTGGCCTGCTTGATCGAGGCCGAGGCCTGGGGATAGCGTTTCTCCAGCTCGCCCAGCGTGCCGCACGCCCGGGCCTTCTGGTTGAGCTGCCCCATCGCCATGCCGAGCTTCAGCAGATTGTCGGGCGCCTTGTCGCTGTTCGGGTACTTCTGGAAACCCTCGGCGAAGGACACCGCGGCGTTCTGATAGTCGCGGCGGACATAGTAGGTCTCGCCCAGCCAGTATTGAGCATTGCCGGCGAGGCGATGGCTCGGGTTGGCGGCGACGAAGGCCTTGAGGGCTGATTCGGCGCGGCCGAAATCACCCTGGTCGCGCTGCGCCTGCAGGAGCTGCGCATACGCGAACTCGTACTGCGCCTCGGGCGAGCCCTGCGGCAAGGTGACGGCGGCGGACTGCGCGGAGGGCGCCGGTGCCGCGGGCGCCGCGCCGGCAGGTCCCGGCACCAGCACCATGCGCCCCGCCTGTCCCGGTGCAGCTTGGCCTTGGGCGGCCGGCGGTGTCGCCGGCGGCACGGCGGCCGCGGCAGGCGGCGGCGCGCCCTGCGGTGCGGCTGCAGCCGGAGCACCGCCGCGCTCGAGCGCGCTCAGCCGGAAATCGACGTCGCCGACAAGCTTGTCGAGGCGCTCGCCGAGCTGGCTGACCTTGTGGTTCATCTCCTCGACCCGGCCGGTCAGGTCGCGGAGTTGCGTATCGAGATCGCCGAAGCGCGCGTCGGTCTGTTCGATGAACGAGGTCGGCACGCCGCCCCCGGTCGAGGCCGCGGCGGAGGACGACGCCGGCGGCGGGCCGCCGCGCGCAAGCTGGCGTTGCAATACGTCGACGTCGCGGCGCAACCGGTCGATCTGGTCGACGAGCGAACGGACATCGGGGCTCGGCGCCTGCGCGCCCGCGGGGAACGCCACGGCGATGCCGCCCAGCGCAAGCAGGGCGCACGCCGTGCGGCGGAGGGAACGGAAGGAAATAAGCCGAATCACGGAGATAATCTAACGTTGCCAATCGGGCAAAAGAAAGGCGCCTGTCCGAACGACCTCGATCGGGTCAGCGGACAGGCGCCCATCTTTCGGACGCTGCGGAAGGTCGCTTAGTTGACGACCATCACTCCGCGGCGGTTCTGCGACCAGGCGGCCTCGTTCGAGCCGACAACCGCCGGGCGCTCCTTGCCGTAGCTGATCGTCGCGACGCGGCGGGCCTCGACGCCCAGCGAGACGAGGAAGTTCTTCGCCGAGTTGGCGCGGCGCTCGCCGAGCGCCAGGTTGTACTCGCGCGTGCCGCGCTCGTCGGCGTGGCCTTCGATCGTCACCGTCAGGTTCGGATACTGCTTCAGGAAGGCGGCCCAGCGCTCCACCGTGCGGCGCGCCTCGGGCTTCAGATCCGACTTGTCGAAGTCGTAGAACACGCGGTCGCCGACTTCCGAGGTCAGGATCTCCTGCGGGCTGCGCGCGCGGGTCTGGGTCGTCGTCGTCGTGCCGGTCGACGCACCCGTCCCGGTCGAGCTAGCCGACTGGTCAGACGCCGTCTCGCATGCCGCCAGCAGCGCAACTGCGGCGAACATGCTCAGCAACTTGAAACGCATCTCGAACTCCTTTTTTTCTACTCTATTTAGCGCGGGAATTTACCGCGTCTGGTTGTCTGCTTATACAACGGCGGCAACTGTTTGGGGGGAAGCCGAACCAGTATGTCGTCCGGTTAAGATCGGCGCGGACTATATGCTGACAGAATCACGGAATCAAGGGGGACCAAGCCGGATCAGAGGCTTCCGACGGCGTGATTATCTCCCTCTCGTTGTAACCCGTGAGGTCGATCGAATACAGCCGGCTGTTGGTCCCCTGCCCGCGCTGGTCGGACGGATTTTGTTTAAAATACATGAGAACGCGACCGTTCGGCGCCCAGGTCGGCGCCTCGACCAGGAAGCCCTTGGTGAGGAGCCGCTCGCCGCTGCCGTCGGGACGGATGACGCCGATGAAGAACTCCGAGTCGAACCGGGTGAAGGCAATGAGGTCGCCGCGGGGCGACCATACCGGGGTCGCATAGCGGCCGGGGCCGAAGCTGATCCGGCGCGGGTTGCCGCCGTCGCTCTCCATGACATAGAGCTGCTGGGTGCCGCCGCGGTCGGAGTTGAAGACGATCTGCTTGCCGTCCGGCGAGAAGCACGGGCTGGTATCGATCGCGGGGTGGTTGGTCAGCCGCTGCGCGCGGCGCGTGCGCAGGTCCATGACGTAGATCTCGGTGTTGCCGTCCTGCGCCATGCTCATGATCACCCGGTTGCCATCGGGCGAGAAGCGCGGCGCGAAGGTCATCCCGGGGAAGTCGCCGAGCACTTCCTGCTGCCCGGTGTCGATGTTGTAGAGGTACACGCGCGGCTTGTTGTTGACGTAGGAGAGATAGGTGATCTCCTGCGCCGTCGGCGAGAAGCGCGGCGTCAGCACCAGGGAGCGGCCGTCCGTCAGCAGGCGATTGTTGGCGCCGTCCTGGTCCATGATCCCGAGCCGCTTCACGCGGCGCTGCAGCGGCCCTGACTCCGCGATGTAGACGACGCGGGTGTCGAAATAGCCGTCCTCGCCGGTGATGCGCTTGTAGATCGCGTCGGAGATGATGTGCGAGACGCGGCGCCAGTTCTGCGCCGAGGTCGTGTAGACGCGGCCCTCCATCTGCGATTCGCCGAGCACATCCCACAGCCGGAACTCGGTGCGCATGCGGCCGTCGCCCAGCGCCTCGGTGTTGCCGTGGATCAGCACCTGCGCGTTGATCGCGCGCCAGTCGGGAAAGCGCGGCGGCTGCGTGCGCAGCGCCGCGGCGGTCTGGATATAGGCCTTCGGATCGATCGGCTTGAACAGGCCCGAGCGCTCGAGGTTCGCGGCGATCACGTTGGTCATGTCCTGGCCGACGCGCGAATCCTGCGGCTGCGCGCCGGTGAACGGCGACACCGCGATCGGCATCGGCTGGACCTGGCCCTTGGTGATGTCGATGCGCACCTGCGCCTGCGCGGGAAAGTGCGGCGCGGCCGTCGCGACCGCGATCGCGGCCGCCCCGCTGCCGATCAATGCGCGCCGCGAGACGAGCGGCTGCGGCATGGCGCTGTGATGTTCGATCATTTCTTTTCGCTCCGATTCAATCCTAGCTGCGGCGGCCCACCGAGCCGAGCATGTCGCGGGCCGAGAAGGTGAGATAGAGGTTGCCGCCGGTCATCTGGCTTGCCTTGGTCGGCGGCAGCGGCAATGGCGAGGAGCGCAACGCCGCGCGGCGCGCGCCCTCGGCGAAGGCGCGCAGCGCGTCCGCGGGATCACCCTGCGTGCGCACGACGCGGGCGTCCTGCACGGTCCCGTCGGGCGCGACGATGAGCTGCAGCTCGACGAAGAAAGTCTCGATGCCCTTGGCGCCGATATCGAGGTTCCAGTTCTGCACGATCCGCTGCCGGATGGCGTCTTCCTCGGTCATAGACAGCGGAATATTCGGATTATGTGGCGCATTCGAGGCAGCGCGCGGCGCGGACTGCGCCTGTTGCTGCGGCGGCGCGGGCTGCGGCGTGGCCTGCTGCGGCTGCGGCTTCTGACGCGTCAGGTCGCGCAGCATGTTGTTGAGATCGAACGCCTGCTGCTTCTGCTGCTTCTGCGGCTGCTCGGCCGGCGGCGCCGCCTGCTTGACCGGTTTGGGCGGCTCGGGGCGCGGCTTCGGCGGCTGCGGCAACGGCGCCTCGGCGCGCTCCACCGGGGCGGGCGCGGGCGGCGGCGGGGCCGCGGCCGGCGGCGGGGGTGGCGGAGGCGGCGGCGGCGCTTTCGGCTCGGGTGGCTTCGGCGTCTCCACGACCTTCGGCGGCTCCGGCTTGGGCGGCTCCGGGGTCGGCTCGGGCGGCGGCTTCGGCGCCTCGACCACCCGCGGCGGCTCGGGCTTGGGCGGCGGCGCGTTGGTGATCGACGAGATGGGCAGCACCTCGACGATCAGCGGCCGGTCCTCGGGCAGTTCGCGGCGGAAGAGATCGGGCGCGCCGAACCACGCGATCACGAAGATCGCGACATGGAACAGTGCCGATATCGCCGCGTACTTGCGCATGGCTCAGCGCGTCGCCCGCGTCGGCTGGCGCCCGGTGCTGCTGCTGCCGGGAATCTCCGCGACGAGCGCCACCTTGCTGAAGCCGGCGGCGCTCAACGCGCCCATGACTTCCATGACGTCTCCGTAGGGAAGCGCCCGGTCACCGCGCACGAAGATGCGCTGATCGGGCTTGTTGGCGGTGATGGCCTTGAGGCGTGCGATCAGCGCGTCGCGCTCCATCTCCGTCTCCTGGAGATAGATCTTCTTCTGCGCGTTGACGCTGACCACGAGCGGCTCGTCCTGACCGGTCGCCTGCGCGGCCTGGGTCTTCGGCAGATCGACATCGACGCCGGCGGTCAGCAGGGGCGCCGTCACCATGAAGATGACGAGCAGCACCAGCATCACGTCGACGAACGGCGTCACGTTGATCTCGCTGAGCAGCCGCGCCGAGCGGCGTTGGCTGCGCGCGCGCGACGCGCCCATGAGCGGGCCGGCCATGGCCTCAGCCCTTCTCTTCGAGCTGCCGCGACAGGATCGCGCCGAACTCGTTCGAGAACGCCTCGAGGCGGCTGGCGTAGCGCGTCAGGTCGCTCGAGATCTTGTTGTAGGCGATGACCGCCGGGATCGCCGCGATGAGGCCGAGCGCCGTCGCGAACAGCGCCTCGGCGATGCCGGGCGCGACCACCGCAAGGCTGGTGTTCTTGCTCGACGCGATCGCGGAGAAGCTGTGCATGATGCCCCACACCGTGCCGAACAGGCCGATGAACGGCGCCGTCGAGCCGACCGAGGCGAGGAAGGTCATGTAGCGCTCCAGGCGCCCCATCTCCCGGTCGAGCGTCACGCCCATCACGCGCTCGATGCGGCTCTGCAGCCCGGCGCGCATCTGGCCCGCGACGGACAGGCCCTTGGCGACCGAGCGGCGCCACTCGCGCATCGCCGCGCTGAACATCGCCGCCATCGGATCGACCGGCTGGGCACCGACGCGATCGTAGAGGTCCTCCAGCGAGCCGCCGGACCAGAACTGGTCCTCGAACTCGTCTGCGTGCCGGTGCAGCCGGCGCAGGCGGATGAACTTCTCGAAGATGATCGCCCAGCTCCATACCGACGCCAGGATCAGCATCAGGATGACAGCCTTCACGATGAGATCGGCGTTGAGGAACAGACTCCATACCGACAAGTCGGTTGCGAGCTGGCTGCCAGCCAGCGCCGCGGCATCGACGGCTCTATCCATGGTTTTCTCGCTTGCTCGAAAAGGGGACGGGATCGCGCGCGAAAGCCTGCATTACCGGTTTCGGGATGCGCGTGGCGTTGCCGCCCGGCCCGATGCAGACCAGCATTATATTGAGGCGTACTAACTGATCGTTATCGCGGGTAACGATTTGTTCGGCTTCTATCGCGGCGCCACGCAGCTCGGTGATCCGGGTGCGGACCTCCAGCATGTCGTCGAGCCGGGCCGGGGCCATGTAGTCGACGTTGCAGCGCCGCACGGCGAAGGCCACGCCCTTCGCCTCGCGCATGGCCTGCTGGCCGATGCCGAACGCCCGCAGCATCTCGGTCCGAGCCCGCTCCGCGAACTTCAAGTAGTTGGCGTAATACACGATTCCGGCGGCGTCGGTGTCCTCGTAATAGACCCGGACCGGGAAGCGGTGCTCGGCCGCCATCGCGTCAGCCATCGCCGCCCCCTTCCGCCATGGCGTCGGGCAGCCGGGCCAGCAGCTCGAGCTGGCGGGCCGGATCGACTGGCGGGTCCATGCCGAGATGGCGCCAGCCGCGGTCGGTCAGCATGCGGCCGCGCGGCGTCCGCTGCAGCAGCCCGATCTGCAGCAGATAGGGCTCGATGACGTCCTCGATCGTGTCGCGCTGCTCGGACAGGGCCGCGGCGAGCGTCTCGACCCCGACCGGCCCGCCGCCGTAATTGTCGATGATGCAGCGCAGGTAGCGCCGGTCCATGGCGTCGAGGCCAAGGCCGTCGACCTCGAGCCGGGTCAGGGCGCCGTCCGCCGCGGCGCGGTCGATGCGCTTGGTGCCGGCAACCGCCGCGAAGTCGCGCACGCGCCGCAGCAGCCGGCCCGACACGCGCGGCGTGCCGCGCGCGCGGCGCGCGATCTCCGCGGCGCCGTCCGACGTCATATCGACGCCCAGGACGCGGGCACCGCGCCGCACGATCTCCTCCAGCTCGTCGGGCGTGTAGAACATCAGCCGCAGCGGAATGCCGAAGCGCTCGCGCAGCGGCGTCGTGATCAGGCCCGCGCGCGTCGTGGCGCCCACCAGCGTGAACGGCGGCAGGTCGATCCGTACCGAGCGCGCCGCCGGCCCCTCGCCGATGATGAGGTCGAGCTGGAAATCCTCCATCGCGGGATAGAGGATCTCCTCGACCGCCGGCGACAGGCGGTGGATCTCGTCGATGAACAGCACATCGCGCGGCTGCAGGTTGGTGAGCAGGGCCGCGAGATCGCCGGCGCGCGCGATCACCGGACCCGACGTCGCGCGAAAGCCGACGCCGAGCTCGCGCGCGACGATCTGGGCAAGCGTCGTCTTGCCGAGGCCCGGCGGACCGTGCAGCAGGACGTGGTCGAGCGCATCGGCGCGCGCGCGCGCGGCGCTGATGAACACGCGCAGATTCTCGCGCACCTGCTTCTGGCCGATGAACTCGTCGAGCGCCAGCGGCCGGAGGCTGTTCTCGGGCGCATCGGCGGGATTGAACCCGGGCGAGACGGCGCGGCTCGCGTCGTTCATGTGCCGAGCTCCTTGAGGCCCGCCGGGATCAGCGCTTCAATGCGAGCGCTCGGCCCCAGCTTGCGCGCGGCGCGGTCGATGGCGCCCACCGCTTCGACGCGGCGGTAGCCGAGATTGACGAGCGCGGAGACCGCATCGGCGACGGCATCGGCGGGCAGGCCGGTGGCGGCCGCGGTCTGCGTGATCGGCGTGAAGGCGCCGCTCGCGACCTTGTCCTTCAATTCGCTGACGATGCGGTTGGCAAGCTTCGGCCCGACGCCGTCGGCGCGGCTCACCATTGCCTTGTCCTGCGCCATGATGGCCTGCGACAGCTCGTCGGCGCCAAGCGTCGAAAGAATGGAGAGCGCCACCTTGGCACCGACGCCCTGCACCGTCGTCAGCAGCCGGAACCAGTCGCGCTCGCTGCCGCCGCTGAAGCCGTAGAGGTCGATCGCGTCCTCGCGCACCAGCGTCTCGACCGCGAGGCTCACCGCGCCGCCGCTCTTCGGCAGCGCGCCGAGCGTGCGCGTCGAGCAGCGCACGAGATAGCCGACGCCATTCACGTCGATGACCGCGTGGTCGCGACCGACGCTATCGACCGTGCCGGTGAGTTTGGCGATCATTTGCTCGCCCCCGCCATCACTGTCGCATTGGCCCACGCGCTGCGGCTTTGCGCGTGATGGGCATGGCAGATCGCGACGGCGAGCGCATCGGCCGCATCGGGTCCCGCGAAGGCGACGCCCGGCAGCAGGCGCTGCACCATCATCTGGATCTGCGTCTTGTCGGCATGGCCGACGCCGACCACCGCCTTCTTGATCGCATTGGCCGAATACTCGGCGACATCAAGGCCGGCGCGCGCGGGTGCGAGCAGCACCACGCCGCGTGCAAGGCCGAGCTTCAATGTCGTCGTCGCGTTTGCGTTCACAAATGTCTCTTCGACCGCGGCAAGGGCGGGACTGTGCTCCGCAATGATCGCCGCCAGTCCGTCATAGATTTGCGTCAACCGGATGGCAGTCGAAGCGCCGCCATCGCTGGTCACCAGTCCGTTCGCGACATGTCGCAGCCGCGACCCCGAAACCTCGATCACGCCCCACCCCGTGGTACGGAGTCCGGGATCGAGGCCGATCAGGCGCATCGCGGCGCGGTCCTAGGCCGACAGGCGGGCGACGATCTCGTCCGCGACTTCGTAATTGGCCGACACGGTCTGGACGTCGTCATTGTCCTCGAGCGCCTCGATCAATCCGAACAAAGTCTCCGCATGGTCGGCCCCGACCGGCGCCATCACGCTCGCGCGCCAGGCGAGCCGCGCGCTCTCCGCGCCGCCGAACTTCGCCTCGAGCGCATCGCGCACGGCCGCGAAATCATCCGGGCTCGTCACCACCTCGTGGATCTCCTCGCCCGACTCGACGTTCTCGGCCCCCGCCTCCAGCGCCGCCTCGAACATCGCATCCGCGCTCGCGGCCGCCGCCGGATAGGTGACCACGCCGCGCCGCACGAAGTTGAACGCCACTGAGTTCGTCTCGCCCAGCGCGCCGCCGTTCTTGGTGAAGATCGAGCGCACTTCGCTGGCGGTGCGGTTGCGGTTGTCGGTCAGCGCCTCGACGATGATGGCGACGCCGCCGGGCCCGTAGCCCTCGTAGCGCACCTCCTCGTAATTCGCCCCGTCCTCGCCGCCCGAGCCGCGCTTGATCGCGCGCTCGATCGTGTCCTTGGGCATGTTCTGGACACGCGCCGCGAGGACGGCGGCCTTGAGCCGCGGGTTGGCGTTGGGATCAGGCAGGCCGCTGCGCGCGGCAACCATGATCTCACGGATAAGCTTGGTGAACACCTTGCCCCGCTTGGCATCCTGCTTGCCCTTGCGGTGCATGATGTTCTTGAACTGGGAATGGCCGGCCATGTTTTGCTTTGTATCCGGGGCAGTCGCGCCCCGGCGCGACCGCTACAGCTAAGCTCTTGATGGTCAACTATATACTACGGGTGGTGCCGAACATCTACCGGCGAAGCCGCTCGTTAACAAGCCAATATGGCGATATTGGGGCCCGGCGGGTGACTTGACCGTGCGCGTCCCTGCGGCGTGAACGCTGTCCGCCCCCTGGAGCAGAGCGGGTCAGGCCATCGCCGCCGCATGATCGCCGCGGTGGCAGTGGAACGTCTCGTAAATGCATCGGAAGTCGATTCATGCGGCTTTGTCAAAAATAACAGCATTATCCTAAAATTTTAGACGTGTTTACTTAAACTATACATATGAAGTACTTGCGTTTTCCGGTCATGTCTTGTATAAAAGTCATGCAAGAGGAACCGATATGACCGATCCACTGACGACCGACTCCGAAGCTGGCGCGCTCCAGACTGCGCATGCGCACTACGTCGACAAGCTGTGCGCGTTCAACCGCCTGCGCTGTCGCCGCGACGAGAAGGACAGTCCAGATTACGGCGTCCGAGTCGTCGAGGCGCGCCGCCACGCCAAGGAGGCGTATGCGGAATGGGTCATGCTGGCGCAGCTCGGTCCTGACACGCGCCCGGCCTGAGCACGGCCGCCCGATCGAGTCGGGCCGTCCATCGTGACGGTGCCTGACCGAACACGACTTCGACACGAATACACGAACAAGAGCTGTTCGCGGTTGCCGTTGCGTCTGCCGGCACGACGACGCCTATCCTTCAGGGGAGATACAACCAATGATGGTTGCAAAGGTGATCAATTCGCCGGCCCTGCGCGAGGAGCAGGCGCTCCTCGACCACGCGATCCGGCTGCAGCGTCGCCATAGCGGTCGTACCGCCATCCATCTGCACCTGTCGCGGCTGCATCGGCAGAACCGGCGGCCGGCGCACCTGCAGGCGGCCGCCAGCATGTTCGAGATGCTGGTCCGCTCCTGTCAGGGGCATCTGTTCCGCCTCGCCTCGGGCGACATCGTGTTCACGGGACGCGACGTGCCGAAGCGTGACCTGGAGGCGGCGATCGCGAAGGTGCGCGCCCTGTTCGACGAAGATCCGCTGACGCATGTCCACACGCCCGAGGGCGGCGACGCGCTCTGCGTCTGCTTCGAGCTGACGGCCGATTACGCGTCCTTCCGCGGACATGTCGACCGGATCATCGCCGCCGCCGAGGCCGCCGCGGCACCGCCGCCGCAGCCGGGAGCGGCACCGCCGGAAAAGCCGCTGCGACCCGTGCGCCCGTCCGAGATCGAGCAGATCGAGGAAGCCCTGATGCAGGCGGACCTGTCGGGCATCGTGCGCCGGCAGGCGGTGTGCTCGGTCGTGCCGGGCGTTCCCCCGCAGCCGGCTTGGCACGAGGTCTATGTGTCGGTCGCCGACCTCGCGCGGCTGGTGGCACCCGGTGTCGATCTCGCCGCGAACCGGTGGCTGTTCCAGCACCTGACCGAGACGCTCGACCGCCGGGTCCTCAGCCTGCTGCCGCGCTGGAACGATGCCGTGCTCGAAGGCCGGCTGAGCCTCAACCTGAACCTGTCGACGATCCTCTCGCGGCCCTTCCTCGACTTCGACGCCGATCTCAGGGCCGGCGCGCGCGGCTCATACCTGATCGAGCTGCAGGCCTTCGATGCGCTGGCCGATGCAGCGGAGTTCGCGGTGGCGCGGGCTTTCCTGCGCGAGCGCGGCTATGCCGTCTGCCTCGACGGGCTCAGCCAGATCTCCGCGACCCTGATCAACATGGCGCGCTTCGACATCGATTTCCTCAAGCTGACCTGGACGCGCCAGATGCTCGATGCGACCGACGAGCGCCACGCGGCACTGGCACGCTCGCTGCGCGCGACCGGTCTGCAGCGCGCCGTGCTGTGTCGCTGCGACATGCCGGTCGGCGTCGAATACGGCCAGTCCCTCGGCATCACGCTGTTCCAGGGGCGCTACGTCGATCAGCTTCTGGCGGCCGGCCAGCCGCACCGCCTGCGCACGGCCTGACGCCGCGCGGGTCCTATTCCGGCCAGGCCGGCGCGAGCCGGCCGCCCAGGCGCAGCGGCGCCACCTTCTTCGCCAGCCCGGTCGCATCGTCGGTCTCGACGAAGGTGCCGCACAGCGTCGCCTCGCCTTCGGCGGGCAGCAGGCGCTCGCCCGGCAGCTTGCGCACGAAGCGCGCGATGGCCGTTTCCTTCTTCATGCCGATGACGGAATCGTAGTCGCCGCACATCCCGGCATCGGTCTGGTAGGCCGTCCCCTTGGGCAGGATCTGCGCGTCCGCGGTCGGCACGTGGCTGTGGCTGCCGACCGCCAGCGATGCGCGGCCGTCGCACAGATGCCCCAGCGCCATCTTCTCCGACGTCGCCTCGCCATGGATGTCGACGACGATGGCGTGCGCGGTGGCGGTCAGGCGGTGCTGCGCGAACATCGCCTCGAGGGCGGCGAACGGGTCGTCGAGCGCGTCCATGAACAGCCGCGTCATCACATTGGCGACCAGCACCTTGCGGCCGGTCTTGGTCGTAAAGAGAGCGGCGCCACGGCCCGGCGTGGCCTTGGGAAAATTGAGCGGGCGCAGCAGACGCTGGTCGCGGTCGATCGTGCCGATCAGCTCGCGCTGGTCCCAGACATGGTTGCCCGTGGTGATGCAGTCGACGCCGGCGGAATAGAATTCCTGGCACAGCTTCTCGGTGATGCCGTAGCCGCCAGCCGCGTTCTCGCCGTTGATGACGACGAAGTCGAGGCCGAGCTTGCGGCGCAGGCCGGCCATGTTGTCGATCACCGCCTCGCGGCCGGACCGGCCCATCACGTCGCCGCAGAACAGAATGCGCATCGCCACCTTTCATGCCGTCCGGAACAGGGACCCCGGACGGGTGCAGCGGCAATAAGCCGGCGCGGCCCGCGCGATCAACCGCAAAATCCGGGAAGCAGGGTGGACGGAGCCGCTTCGGCCGTTGGCTTTCGCGATCCTCTGTGGCCTGCATGAGCAGGTGGGCGCCGTTTTCTGAAGCCACGGCTCCAGGAGGGACAGCTCCCTAGACGATCAATATTGGCCCCAGGGATTTTAGCGGCCTGACGAACCGCGCAGCCCCGTCCGACTACCAATCTAGGGTCTTTCCGCGGACCGGACAAGCTTTGCCGCAGAAAAAAGCCTATTAATCAAATAAAAACAATTATTTAAGTTCTTTCACGCTCGATCCGCTCGGCGAGGGCCGCAACCCGGACGGTCAGCGCCTCGAGGTTCGCGGCCATCTCGTCCGCAGCCCCGCCCTCCAGCGCCACCAGGCGCGCCTGGGCCGACTTGGCGGCCATCTCGGCGGTCGCGGCGCGGGCTTCGGCGGCGGCGGCGGCGTTGCGGGCCGCCTCGGCCGCGCGCACCGTCTCCGGGTCGGGCGGCGGCGGGACGGCGTTGACCGCCCGCAGCTCGTTCAGCTCGTCATAGGCGTCCGCCAGCTCGTCGGCGATCAGCAAGGCCGACATGACCAGCAGGCGCGCATCGCCGACCTGCCCGACATCGCGCACCAGCTCGGCCACGCGCTGGTCGATATACGCGGCCAGCTTGTCGAGATGCTCCTCCTGGCCGTCCTCGCAGGCGACCTGGTACTGGCGTCCGTTGATGCGCACACTCACCTGGGCCATGGCATCAACCCTCCACGCTTGCCTTGAGCTTCCGGATCGTGGCGTCGAGCCGCGCCGCGACCTGGTCCACGGTGGCCTCCAGCGCCCCATGCTCCCGGTTGAGGCGGTCGACCTCGCGCTCGAGCTCGCCGATCCGGCCGACTCGCTCGGCAAGGCTGCGGCCGCCGGCGGCCGGTCGCGCCAGCGCCGCTTCCAGCCGGCTCAACGCAGCACCCAGTCGCGCGTGCGCTTCCTGTAAACGGCTCATGCTTGACAGTCTCCGTTTATGAAGGCGGACAGAACCTTAGAAGCCTCGGCAACGAAGCGTCAATTGCAGCATCGGGCGATCGCGCCGCCCATGCGTTATTGCAGGGTTGACGCCCCACGGGGCGGGCGGCATGTTCGCGCCGCCGCCCGCGGCCCAGCCGCGGATTCCTTCCCGCCGCCAGCCCCCGATCTATCGCAGGACCATGAGCGCCACTGCAACCCTGACACAATCCCCGCCCGCCGCCCCGCTGCCGCTCAGCGACAAGCAGAGCCGCGCACATGCCGAGATGGCAAACGCCATCCGGGCACTCGCCATGGATGCGGTCGAGCAGGCGAAATCCGGCCACCCCGGCATGCCGATGGGCATGGCCGATGTCGCGACGGTGCTGTGGACCCGCTTCCTGAAATTCGATCCCGCCGATCCGCACTGGCCGGACCGCGACCGTTTCGTGCTGTCGGCCGGCCACGGGTCGATGCTGCAATACGCGCTGCTCCATCTCACCGGCTTCGCCGACATGACGATGGACGAGATCCGCCGCTTCCGGCAGCTCGGCTCCAAGACCGCCGGCCATCCCGAATACGGCCACGCGACAGGCATCGAGACGACGACCGGTCCGCTGGGCCAGGGCCTCGCCAACGCGGTCGGCATGGCGCTGGCGGAGCGCCTGCTCGCCGCGCGTTTCGGCGAGGCGGTCGACCATTACACCTACGTCATCGCCGGCGACGGCTGCCTGATGGAAGGCATCAGCCACGAGGCGATCTCGCTCGCCGGGCATCTGCGCCTCAACAAGCTGATCGTCCTGTTCGACGACAACAACATCTCCATCGACGGGCCGACCTCGCTGTCCGTGTCGGACGACCAGGTCGCGCGCTTCCGCGCCAGCGGCTGGAACGCGACCGCGATCGACGGGCACGATCCCGAGGCGATCGCGCAGGCGGTCGAGGCGGCGCGCCAGTCGGACAAGCCGAGCCTGATCGCCTGCCGCAGCACCATCGCCTACGGCGCGCCGACCAAGGCCGGCACCGCGGCATCGCACGGCGCGCCGCTCGGCGGTGCCGAGATCGCCGGCACGCGCCAGCGCCTCGGCTGGTCGTCGGCGCCGTTCGAGATTCCCGCACCGGTGCTGGAGCGCTGGCGCGAGGCCGGCAAGCGCGGCGCGCCGGTGCGCGCCGCCTGGCAGCGCAAGCTGGAGAAGCTGCCGGCGGAGAAGCGCGCCGAGTTCCGCCGCATCATGGCCGGCAAGCTGCCCAAGGAGTGGCACGCCGCCGTCGCCGCGCTGAAGACGAAGCTTGCCGCCGAGAAGCCGAACATCGCGACGCGCGTCGCCTCGCAGAATGCGCTGGAGACACTGACCGTCGCGATCCCGGAGATGATCGGCGGTTCGGCCGACCTGACCGGCTCCAACAACACCAAGACGAAGGCACTGGCTCCCGTCACGCGCGACGACTTCTCCGGCCGCTACATTTTCTACGGCGTGCGCGAGCACGGCATGGCGGCGGTGATGAACGGCATGGCGCTGCATGGCGGCATCATCCCCTACGGCGGCACGTTCCTCGTCTTCACGGATTACTGCCGGCCGTCGATCCGCCTCTCGGCGCTGATGGGCCAGCGCGTGATCTATGTGATGACGCATGACTCGATCGGCCTGGGCGAGGACGGACCGACGCACCAGCCGGTCGAGCATCTCGCGGCACTGCGCGCGATCCCGAACCTGCTGGTGATGCGTCCGGCCGACGCCACCGAGACGCTGGAATGCTGGGCGGCGGCGCTCGAGCACGACAGCGGCCCGACCGTGCTGGCGCTGACGCGCCAGAACGTGCCGGCGCTGCGCACGGCGGACGTCGCCGAGAACCTGTCGGCCAAGGGCGGCTACGTGGTCGCCGAGGCCGAGGGCGGCGAGCGCCAGGCGACGCTGATCGGCACCGGCTCCGAGGTCTCGCTCGCCATGAAGGCGCGCGAGCTGCTCGCGGCGCAGGGCATCCGCGCCGCCGTGGTGTCGATGCCGTGCTGGTCGCTGTTCGACAAGCAGACGGCGAAGTACCGCAAGCAGGTGCTGGGGGCGGCGCGCCTGCCGCGCATCGCCGTCGAGGCGGGTGTCGAATTCGGCTGGGAAAGGTACCTCGGGAGCAAGGGGGCGTTTGTCGGAATGAGCGGTTTCGGCGCATCGGCGCCCTATGCTGATCTCTACCGCCATTTCGGCATCACGGCCGAGGCCATCGCCGACGCCGCCAAGAAACTGATCTGAATTTCCGAAGGAAGGGAACTCGACGTATGCCAGCGAAAGTCGCCATCAACGGATTTGGACGCATCGGCCGCCTCGTGCTGCGCGCGATGCATGAATCGGGACGCAAGGACCTGCAGATCGTCGGCATCAACGACCTCGGCCCGGTCAAGACCAATGTCCATCTGCTGAAGCACGATTCCGTGCACGGCCAGTTCCGCGGCACGATCAGCAGCGGCGACGACTGGATGGATATCGGCAGCGGCAAGATCAAGGTCACCGCCGAGCGCGACCCCGCCAAGCTGCCGTGGAAGGAGCTGGGCGTCGACATCGTGATGGAGTGCACCGGCATCTTCACCAAGCGCGAGCAGGCGGCGAAGCACCTCGAAGCCGGCGCCAAGCGCGTGCTGGTCTCCGCGCCCGCAGACGGCGTCGACCTGACGGTCGTCTACGGCGTCAATCACGACGCGCTCAAGAAGGAGCACACGATCGTCTCGAACGCGTCGTGCACGACCAACTGCCTCGCCCCCGTCGCCTATGTCCTGCACGAGGCATTCGGCATCGAGCGCGGCTACATGACCACGATCCACTCCTACACCGGCGACCAGCCGACGGTGGACACGCTGCACAAGGACCTGCGCCGCGCGCGCGCCGCCGCGCTGTCGATGATCCCGACCTCGACCGGGGCCGCCAAGGCGGTGGGCCTGGTGCTGCCGGAGCTCAAGGGCAAGCTCGACGGCACGTCGATCCGCGTGCCGACAGCGAACGTCTCCGTGATCGACTTCAAGTTCGTGCCGAAGAAGACCGGCGATGTTAAGGCGATCAACGCCGCCCTCATCAAGGCGGCCGAGAGCAACCGCCTCAAGGGCATCCTGATGGTGACGGAAGAGGAGCTGGTTTCCTGCGACTTCAACCACAACCCGGCCAGCTCCACGGTCGACCTGACGCAGACCCAGGTCATCGACAACGGCCTGGTGCGCGTGATGTCCTGGTACGACAACGAGTGGGGCTTCTCCAACCGCATGTCCGACACCGCGCTGGCGATGGCAAAGCTGCTCTGAGGCCTGTCGCCATCGCGCCGCGGCGCGACCCTCACCCTGCCCTCTCCCGCAAGCGGGAGAGGGTTCTGAGGCGCCGCGGCTAGGGCCCCTTCTCCCGCTTGCGGGAGAAGGCGGGGGATGAGGGTAGTGCCGCAGGTGCGACACCGCCGCGGCCGTTTTCTTTCTGATTTATTAACCGTTCCTGCGCAGTCTGGGCGTTTACCGGCCCCTGCGCAGCTCGACGTTCGGGCGGCGCGAACCGGCACGTCGAGACGAATGCCAAACAGCGCCCCCATTCGCGAGCAGAACCGGCAGCGCGCGGCCAGCCGCAACATGATCCGCGCGCTCGGCGGCTTCTTCGCCCTGCTGCTCGTCGGCGCCGGCATCGCCTTCGGCCTCAACGCCTGGCAGGGCTACAAGAACGAGATCGAGCGCGTGAAGAGCGCGAATGCCTCGATCGCGCACACGCTCGAAGAGCAGACGGCGCGCAGCGTCCAGTCGATCAACCTCGTCCTGTCCGGCATCGCCGACTTCTTCAAGCTCCGCACCGATTTCGAGCGGCCCGGCAGCGATACCATCTACGCGCTGCTGCGCCGCCGCCTCTCCAGCGCGCCGGAGCTGTCGTCCATCATCGTGCTCGACCGCCACGGGCAGCTCACCTACCACACCGATGCGCCCAACGTCGGCGCGGTCGACCTGTCGGACCGCGACTATTTCATCGCGCAACGCGACGATCCGGCGCCCACCCTGAAGATCTCCAAGCCGTTCTTCGGCCGGATCAACAATCGCTGGTACATCGGCATGACCCGCCGCGTCGAGGACGACGACGGCAACTTCGCCGGCGTCGTCGTCGGCGTCGTGGCGCCCGAGTTCTTCTCCGAGCGCTTCGGCCCGGTGCGGCCGCCCGGCGGCGCGATCGAGCTGTTCCTGCACGACGGCACCTACCTGGCGCGCGCGCCGCATTTCTCCAACCTCGTCGGACAGTCGGCCGAGCATAGCGACCTGTTCCAGGACTACGTCTCGTCGCGCCGGATCGGCGACTACGAGGCGCAGGACCGCGACGGCAGCAACCGGCGCCTCGTCTCCTTCCGCGTCTTTGCCGACCAGCCGCTGGTGATCCAGGTCTCCGCGTCGCTCGAGGAAGTCGAAGCGCACTGGCAGCGCAGTCTTGCGCAGCATGGCGGGATCGCGCTCGCGATCGGCCTTGGCTTCGCGATGATCGCCTTTGTCCTGATTCGTCAGGTTTCCCGGCGCATGGAATCGGAGGCCGAGGTCGCCGATCTGAGCCGCGAGATCGCGGCGAAGTCGGGACAGCTCGAGGCAGCGCTCGTCAACATGAGCCAGGGCCTGTGCATGTACGATGCGCAGCAGCGCCTGATCCTGTGCAACCGCCGCTATCTGGAGCTGTTCAGCCTGTCGGCGGAACTGGTGCGGCCGGGCATCACCCTTCCCCAGCTGATGGCCATCAGCGTGCATCGGGGCAATTACCGCACGGAGGATGCCGAGCGCTTCACCGCCGAGCGCCTCGCCGTGGCCACCAGCCGCGAGGAGTGCGTCCTGCACCACCGGCTCGTGACGGGCCGCGTCATCGAGATCCTGCATCGTCCGCTGCCGGATGGCGGCTCGGTGGTCACATTCACCGACATCACAGACCACGAGAAGGTCACCGCCGACCTGCGCGCCGCCAAGGAGCAGGCGGAGCTTGCCAACCGCACCAAGTCCGAATTCCTCGCCAATATGAGCCACGAGCTGCGCACGCCGCTCAACGCCATCATCGGCTTCTCGCAGATCATGACGCAGCAGATGTTCGGGCCGCTCGGCAGCCCGCGTTATCGCGAATACGCCGGCGACGTGCTCAATTCGAGCCAGCACCTGCTGCAGATCATCAACGACATTCTCGACATGGCGAAGATCGAGGCCGGCCGGGTCGAGCTGAACGAGGCGGCGATCGAGATCAACGCGCTGTTCGACGGCTGCCTGCGCCTCGTGCGCGAGCGCGCCGAAGGCGGCGGCATCGCGCTCCGGCGCGAGCTGGCCGACGACATGCCGTTCCTGCACGGCGACGAGCGGCTGATAAAGCAGATCCTGCTCAACCTCCTCTCCAATGCCGTCAAGTTCACGCCGCGCGGCGGCCACGTGACGGTGGCGGCGCGGGTCGAGGCCGATGGCGGCTGCGCGCTGCAGGTGATCGACACCGGCATCGGCATCGCCGAGGAGAACATCCCCAAGGTCCTGCAGCCCTTCGGCCAGGTCGACGCCAGCTATGCGCGCACCCATGGCGGCACCGGCCTGGGCCTGTCGATCGTGCGCGCGCTCGTCGACCTCCATGGCGGCCGGTTCACCCTCGAAAGCACGCTGGGCCAGGGCACGACCGCGACGGTCCGTTTCGACGGAAGCCGGATCATCCGCCCGGCGATCAAGGCGGCGGGTTAAGCCGCCCCACACGGCACATCTCGACTGCGGCACCACCCTCACCCTGCCCTCTCCCGCAAGCGGGAGAGGGTTCTGAAGCGCTGCGGCTCGGGCTCCTTCTCCCGCTTGCGGGAGAAGGCGGGGGATGAGGGTCGTCCAGCAGCTTGGTTGCCTGACCTGATTTGCGGTAGAACCCGCGCGCCCATGCGTTCCGCCATCATCATCCACGGCCTTGACGACGCGCGCGCAGCACTGCAGGCGGCAGCGGAGCTGCGCGTGCCGGTGACCGTCATCAGCGGCCCCGGCGGCGGGAGCTATGCCGGGCCCGGCTGGTTCAATGCCGTCGTCGAGCGGGCGCAGGGCGAGTTCCCGGACGTGACGGTCACCGCGATCCTCGACTGCGACGATGCCTCCGGCCATGTGCTCGGCGCGCTGCGCGCGGGCGTGACGGCCGTGCGCTTCACCGGCCGCGCGGACGTCGCCGCGAAGCTCACCGACATCGCGACGTCGCAGGGTGCCGCACTGATCACCGGCGACGTCGAGACGCTCGACCTCCGCCCGCACCGCGATCCGGTCGCGGCCTGCAAGACCTGGCTCGCCAGTCATGTCGCCGCGTAGTGGTGCGCCATGGTGGCGGCCGGACCGGTTCGCGGCACGCCGCGCGAAGCTCGAACGCCGCGCCGCCCTGACCCGCGCCACGCGCGACTTCTTCGCCGCGCGCGGCTTCGTCGAGGTGGAGACGCCGGCGCTGCAGGTCTCGCCGGGACTGGAGCCGCACCTCATCGCCTTCGGCACCGACCTGATCGCACCGGGCGGTGCGCGCAAGCGGCTTTACCTTCACACCTCGCCCGAATTCGCAATGAAGAAGCTGCTGGTCGCCGGCATGCCGCGCATATTCCAGCTCGCGCGCGTGTTCCGGAACGCCGAGCGCGCGGCGACGCACCATCCCGAGTTCACGATGCTGGAATGGTACCGCGCCGGCGCCGGATATGAGTCGCTGATGCAGGATTGCGAGGACCTGCTGCGCGCGGTCGCGGACGACACGGACGCGATGCGCTGGCAGGGCAAGACGTGCGATCCGAAGGCGCCCTGCGAGCGCCTGACCGTCGCCGAGGCTTTCACGAAATTCACCGGCATCGACATCCTGGCGACCGCGCCCGACCCGCGCGCGCCCTCGCTCGATCTGCTCGCGAAAGCGGCGGCCCCGACCGGCATCGCGCCGCGACAGGGCGATGCGTGGGACGACCTCTTCTTCCGCATCTTCCTCGAGCGGATCGAACCGAAGCTGGGCATCGGCCGCGCCACCATCCTGTACGACTACCCGATCAGCATGGCCGCGCTGTCGCGCGCGAAGGCGAGCGATCCGCGCGTCGCCGAGCGCATGGAGCTCTACGCGTGCGGGCTGGAGCTCGCCAACGGCTTCGGCGAGCTGACCGACGCGGCCGAGCAGCGCCGCCGCTTCGAGGCCGACATGGACCTGAAGCAGCGCCGCTACGGCGAGCGCTACCCGATCGACGAGGATTTCCTGGCGGCCCTGGCGCACGGCATGCCCGAGGCCGCGGGCATCGCGCTGGGCTTCGACCGGCTGATGATGCTTGCGACCGGCGCCGATGCTATTGAAGACGTGCTGTGGGCGCCGGTGGCGGCACCCGAAGGAGAGTGAGATGGACGGTTCCCGCCTGCCCCGCCGCACCGCGCGCAGCGCCGCCGACCTGGTCGACGCCGGCGTGCTCGATGCAGCGAGCAAGGACGAGATCGCGCGCGTGGCGCAACGCTATGCGGTCGCGATCACGCCGGCGATGCTCGATACCATCGACCCGCACGATGCGGCCGATCCGCTCGCGCGCCAGTTCGTGCCGGGCGCGGCCGAGCTGACCACGACACCGGACGAGCTGGCCGACCCGATCGGCGATGCGCCGCACACACCGGTCAAGGGCATCGTGCACCGCTATCCCGACCGCGTGCTGCTGAAGCCGACGCATGCCTGCGCCGTCTACTGCCGCTTCTGCTTCCGCCGCGAGATGGTCGGCCCGGGCGGCGAGGCGCTGTCGCCGGCAGAACTCGATGCAGCGCTCGGCTATATCCGCGCGCATCCGGAAATCTGGGAAGTCATCCTGTCGGGCGGCGATCCGCTGATCCTGTCGCCGCGGCGGCTGAAGGACATCGTGGCGGCGCTCGATGCGATCAACCATGTGGGCGTCATCCGCATCCACACCCGCGTGCCCGCCGTCGAGCCCACGCGCATCACGGACGAACTGATCGACGCGCTGCGCGCCGACAAGGCGGTCTATGTCGTGCTGCACGCCAACCATCCGCGCGAGTTCACCGATGCGGCGCGCGCCGCCTGCCGCCGCATCGTCGACACAGGCATCCCGATGCTGAGCCAGAGCGTGCTGCTCAAGGGCGTCAACGACGACCCGGCGACGATGGAGGCGCTGCTGCGCGCCTTCGTGCGCAACCGCATCAAGCCCTACTACCTCCACCATGCCGACCTCGCGCCCGGCACGTCGCATTTCCGCACGACCATCGCCGAGGGCCAGGCCCTGATGCGCGACCTGCGCGGCCGCGTCTCCGGCCTGTGCCAGCCCACCTACGTCCTCGACATCCCCGGCGGCCACGGCAAAGTGCCCGTGGGGCCGGGCTATGTGCACGAGGATGGATCGGTGGAAGATCCGTGGGGCGGGCGACACGATTACAATCGTCCTGCGTAGGGGCGGGTTGAAACCCGCCCTGCTCGTAACGCGCGCCATTTTTCTTTCTGCGTCATCGCCGGGCTTGACCCGGCGATCCATGGCGCAAGGGGCGCGATGGACCCCCGGATCAAGTCCGCGGGTGACGCAATCTTTCGTGAGCGTTGTCTCGGGCGGGCTGAAGCCCGCCCCTACGCAACCCCGCTCACTCTTGTTTGTCATACCGGGCTTGACCGGGCATCGGAGCAAGCGGGACGACGTGATATGGTCGCACGGAATAAAACACGCGCGCCCGTGTTCGACACGCAAGGCGCCACAGACCATCCAGGGAGAGAGAGAAAATGGACCAGCGCATCATCGACCTCTACGACGAGTTCACCCATGGCACGATGGGCCGGCGGCGGTTCTTCGACCGGCTCGTGGCGCTTGCGGGCGGGACGGCGGCGGCGAGCGCGGCGCTGACGGTGCTGCAGAACAACTACGCCGCGGCGCAGATCGTCGCCGAGAGCGATGCGCGCATCACGGCCGAGACGGTGACGATCCCCGGCGTCGACAAGCTGTCGGGCTATCTCGTCCGGCCGAAGGGTGCGGGCCGCGCGCCGGCCGTCGTGGTGATCCACGAGAATCGCGGCCTCAATCCCCACATCAAGGACGTGACGCGCCGCTTCGGCACCGAGGGTTTCGTGGCGCTGGGCATCGATTGCCTGTCGCCGATGGGTGGCACGCCCACGGACGAGGACCAGGCGCGCACCATGATCGGCCAGACCAAGCCGGCCGATGCCGTCACGTATAACCGCGCGGCGCTGGCGATGCTCAAGATGCTGGCGGGCACCAACGGCAAGGTCGGCGCGGTCGGCTTCTGCTGGGGCGGGTTGCAGGTCAACATGCTCGCCGCGGCCGACCCGACGCTCGATGCGGGCGTGCCGTACTACGGCCGCCAGCCCGCCGCCGAAACGGTGCCGAACATCCGCGCGCCGCTGCTGCTGCACTACGCCGCCATCGACGAGGGCGTGAACGCCGGCATCCCTGCCTACGAGGCAGCGCTCAAGGCCGCCGGCAAGAGCTACGAGCTGCACATGTATCCGGGCGCGCAGCACGCCTTCAACAACGACACCGGCCCGGCGCGCTACAACAAGGAAGCCGCCGACCTCGCCTGGAGCCGCACGATGGTCTTCCTCCGCAAGCACCTGGGAGAGACGGTGCGGAGTTGACACCCCTCTCCCCGACGGGGAGAGGGAGGGGCCCAATGCCGAAGGCATTGGGAGGGCGAGGGGGAGAATACGTCCGACAGCACTCGAAGCGCGCTGACGCGCGCCCCCTCACCGCTCGCTTCGCTCGTCCCCTCCCGCACCGCTGCGCCGCACCAATTCGCTTCCGGCAATTCGCCTCAAATCCCCCGCTTCCGTAATCAGGCGCTAAGGCAATTGCGTCACGATTGTGACATGCGAGCGTGACCGTCCTCGATCTCCACGACTTTTTTGAGGGCCCGACAGCGCATGAACCCGCTCTTCGCCTCGACCGCCGCATTCGGGATCTTCGCGACGCTCGGACCGATGGTCCGCTGGGCGACATGGCTGACGTCCAGCGCCTTCGAATCGCTGCACGAGCTGCTGCACGCCTTCACGTCGGACCTGATCTTCCTGCTGTGGCCGGCGGGCCTCGTCGCGGTGATGGAAGTCACGCCGGGGCGCATCGCCGCCGCGGCCTACGCGATCGGCGCGAACATCCTGTTCTTCGTCGTGATCGGCCTCGTCGTTGCCGCCGTCGCGCGCCGACGCACCGTGCTGTTCTCGCTCTACCTCGTCATGTCGGTGCTGGTCTGCTTCCTCGCGCTGTGGGGTGCGGGCTTCAGCCTCGCCTTCCTCAACGCCTTCGCGCTGGCCGCCGCCCTGCTGCTCTACGCGGCACCCTTCCTCGCTGTGCACCGCCTCTGCGCGCGCCACCGCATCTTCTTTCCCTGACCAGAAACCGTCTTGACGCCGCCCACCGTTCTGGTGGAATCCCGGCGGACAAACTGCGCCCGCCCGGCATTGCCGCGGCGGGCGTTGTGTTTTGGAAAGGAGCAATCAAAAGAAAGCGTCGCCCGCGGACTTGATCCGCGGGCCCATCGCGCCGCGTGAACCATGGATCGCCGGGTCAAGCCCGGCGAAGACGCGGAAAGAGGGAAGCCGCACAGTGGTGAAGCACTGAAGCAGTGAACGGAGGCACCGTGATTTCAACGGCTTGGGTGCTTCACGCGCTGCCGGGGCGAGGCCGCACCTCCTGCAAGCGGGAAGCGCGGAAACGCAAACCGCGGTGAAGCAGTGAAGCGGATGAAAATCAGGCGGAATCAGCGTGTTGCCGACCCCGCCCCGCGTCCGACTACTTCACGCCCTCCCGACCCAGCCCTTGTAGTCGGCGGCGAGGTCCTTCACGGCGGCATCGAACAGGCGCTTGCCGGCCTCGGCGCTGGACAGGCCCGGGTTGGAGCCGATGCGGCCGTCGGGGAAGGTGCGGCGGTAGTCGTCGGCATCCGTGAACGAGCCGCGCGGGGCGACCGGCGGGTCGAGGGTCATCGGCTTCGCCGCGTCGGGATAGGCGTACCAGGTGAGCGAGACCTCGGACGGCGTGGCATGGCTGCCCTCGGAGTCGCCATAGAGCTCGCGCGCCAGCGACTTCACGCTGCCGCCCTCCCACCAGTTGCGGAGCGTGCACTTGATCGGCGGGCGGTTGCCGGCGGATTGCAGGCTGGTCTCGGCATAGATCTCGGAGAAGGCGGCGGTCGTGGTGGCGATGTTCCCGCCATGGCCGTTGATGAAGTAGAAGCGCGTGAAGCCGTGACGCGCGAGCGAGGCGATCGTGTCGCGGATGACGGCGATGAGCGTGGTCGGCCGCAGGGTGATCGAGCCGGAGAAGGCGAGATGGTGCTGCGCCATGCCGACGCTGATGGTCGGCGCCACCAGCGCGTCGGCCGCCTCGCCCACGCCCTTGGCGATGACCTCGGCGCAGATCGCGTCGGTGCCGATCAGGCCGTTCGGACCGTGCTGCTCGGTCGAGCCGATCGGGATGATGATGCCGCGCGAGCGCGTCAGGTACGTCTCGACCTCGCGCCACGTCTGAAGATGCAGGAGCATAGTACCTCTCTGGCTGTCCCGATGAACGCGCGCCGCAATCCAAACGGGTGGATCGACATGGTTATCTGGTTAAGCAAGCATGACCGCCGGACAATTGCAAAAATTGGCCTGTCGGGCTAGAACGCCGCCAACCAGACACGCGCCGGAAACGAAGGAGAAGCCCTGTGAAAATCACGCAGAAGGTTAAGAAGATCCTCGACAATTACGAGAGCGACAATCCGGGGACCAAGGCGAATCTCGCGCGCATCCTGATGCACGGCAAGCTGGGCGGCTCGGGCAAGCTCGTCATTCTTCCCGTCGACCAGGGCTTCGAGCACGGCCCCGCGCGCAGCTTCGCGCCGAATCCCCCGGCCTACGATCCGCACTATCACTTCCAGCTCGCGATTGATGCCGGCCTGTCGGCCTATGCGGCCCCGCTTGGCATGATCGAGGCCGGCGCCGACACCTACGCCGGCGCCATCCCGACCATCCTCAAGGTCAACAGCTCGAACAGCCTCGCTCGCATGAAGGACCAGGCGGTGCACGGCTCGGTCAAGGACGCGCTGCGGCTCGGCTGCGCGGCGATCGGCTTCACCATCTATCCCGGCGCCGACGACCAGTTCGAGATGATGGAAGAGATCCGCGAGATGTCGGAAGAGGCGAAGGAGCACGGCATCGCCACGGTGATGTGGTCGTATCCGCGCGGCGGCGACCTGACGAAGGAAGGCGAGACGGCGATGGACGTGTGCGCCTATGCGACGCACATGGCGGCCCTGCTCGGCGCCCACATCATCAAGGTCAAGCCGCCGACCCAGGCGCTGTACCAGGACGCGGCGAAGAAGGTCTACCAGGACAAGAAGATCGACATCTCCAGCCCGTCGGCGCGCATCGCGCATGTCGTGCAGTCGGCCTTCAACGGCCGCCGCGTCGTCGTCTTCTCCGGCGGCGAGGCCAAGGAGGATGAAGGCATCTTCGCCGAGGCGCGCGCGATCCGCGACGGCGGCGGCAACGGCTCGATCATCGGCCGCAACACCTTCCAGCGTCCGCGCGACAAGGCGCTCGCCCTGCTCGAGAAGATCATCCAGATCTACCAGGGCAAGGACGGCACCGCGCAGTCCACGAAGGCCGAGCTGGTCGAGGCGTAAGCCGCACTTTGTGACCTCTGTTGTAGGGGCGGGTTTAAACCCGCCCCTACGCGTTTCTGGATGACGATGCCCGACCAACGCTGCCGCCTTTATCTCGTGACGCCGCCTGCGATCGATGCGGCATTCAAGGACGCGCTGGCGGCAGCACTCGATGCGGGCGACGTCGCCTGCGTCCAGCTCCGCCTGAAGGATGTCGACGACGACGCGATCCGGCGCGCCTGCGATGCGCTGCGGCCGGTGACGCAGTCGCGCGACGTCGCCTTCATCCTCAACGACCGGCCCGACATCGCCGCCGCGACCGGCTGCGACGGCGTCCATGTCGGCCAGCAGGACGCCTCCTACACCGATGCGCGCAAGGCGCTCGGCAGCGAGCGCATCGTCGGCGTCACCTGCCATGACTCGATCGACCTCGCCATCGACGCGGCCGACGCGGGCGCGGACTACGTCGCCTTCGGCGCCTTCTTCCCGACCGGGACGAAGACGGCCAAGACGAAGGCCTCGCCCGAATTGCTGAGCCAGTGGAGCGAGGTCACGACCGTGCCCTGCGTGGCGATCGGCGGCATCACGGCCGAAAATTGCGGCACGCTGGTCGCGGCCGGGGCGGATTTCCTGGCGGTGGTCGGCGGGGTCTGGGCCCATCCGGACGGGCCGGCGGCGGCGGTAAAGGCCTTCAACGCGGCGATTTCACGCCATTCGCGATGATTGAGTCCGGGGCCTGCCTCTGTTAGCTTCCGCCCGCTTTTCCCGGACAATTCGGTTGGACCCATGAGAATCAACGGTAGCGCCATTCGCGCGGGCAACATTGTCGAGATCGACGGCAAGATCTGGCGCGTGCTGAAGCACAACATCGTCTCCCCCGGCAAGGGCGGCGCCTTCAACCAGATCGAGGTGCGCGACGTCAAGACCGGCACCAAGAGCAACTACAAATTCCGCTCCGACGAACAGGTCGAGCAGCTCCGCGTCGAGGAGAAGGAGATGCAATACCTCTTCTCCGACGGCGAGCATCTCACCTTCATGGACCAGGAAAGCTTCGAGCAGCTCTCCGTGGCGCGCGACCTGGTCGGCGATCCGGCGGACTTCCTGACCGACAACATGGTCGTCTCGATCGATTTCATCGAAGGCAACGCCGTCGCGGTGAAGCTGCCGCAGACGACCGTCGGCACGGTGGTCGAGGCCGACGCGGTCGTGAAGGGCCAGACGGCCTCGTCCTCCTACAAGCCGGCCGTGCTCGACAACGGCGTGCGCGTTATGGTGCCGCCGTTCATCGGCGCGGGGACGCGCATCGTGGTCAACATCGAAGAGCGCAGCTACGTCGAGCGCGCCAAGGAGTAACGAGCATGCGTCGCGCGCGCCGGATGGAGCCGACAAACGCGCGCTCCCCGCTGTACAATGTGATGGACCGCGCGGTGCGCAAGGCAGCGCGCAGCCTCGTCCACGATTTCGGCGAGGTCGAGCATCTCCAGGTCTCGATCAAGGGCCCCGGCGACTTCGTCTCCACCGCCGACCACCAGGCCGAGCGCATCCTGAAAGCCGAGCTTGGCAGGGCGCGGCCGGATTTCGGCTTCCTGATGGAGGAGAGCGGCGAGGAAAAGGGCGCCGATCCGCACCACCGCTGGGTCGTCGATCCGCTCGACGGCACGACGAACTTCCTGCACGGCATCCCGCAATTCTGCATCTCGGTGGCGCTCGAGCGCGACGGCGAGCCGATCGCCGGCGTGGTCTACGATCCGTTGCGCGACGAGTTCTTCTACGGCGAGAAGGGCGTCGGCGCGTTCATGAACGACCGCCGCCTGCGCGTCTCGGCACGCAACGGCCTCGGTGACGCGGTGATCGGCACGGGCATCCCGTTCCGCGCGCGCGGCGACCATCCGCGCTATCTGAAAATGCTCGAGGCGGTGATGGCCAACACCGCCGGCGTGCGCCGCATGGGCGCGGCGGCGCTCGACCTCGCCTATGTCGCCGCGGGCCGCTTCGACGGTTTCTTCGAGCTTGGCCTTTCGCGCTGGGACACGGCGGCTGGTATGATCATCGTCAAGGAAGCAGGAGGCTTCGTCACGGAGATCGACGGCGGCCGCAACCCTTTGGCGAGCGGCAGCGTGCTCGCGACGAACAACCGCCTCCAGACTTTGCTTTCGCAGCTGCTGCGCGACGCCAATCGTGAACAGAACGTTAAGCCGGCGGAGCAGAATTAAGGGTGACCGCCGCCGGTTGAACCGGGAAATGCATTCGGGGTGCCATATTGGCGGCTAAATTAATTGCTCGTATACCCCCTGTGGTTTATCTTCCGTCGCACAATGGGGAACCAGAGTGCGAGTCGCCGAGCATTGGATTTTTCGCGCCGTACGGGCGCGCGTTCGGCTTTTCTGCTTCCGGCCCTTTTTCTTTCAGCTGCCCTGATCATTCCGGATGCCTTCGCGCAGCAGCAGCTGCGTCAGTCGCGCAGCGACGTGGAGATCGACTGGAGCGTGATCGAGGAACTCGGCAACGACGCGCCGCCGCGTCTGATCCTGCGCGCTCCGGTAGCACCCGCGGTTCCGCGCGAGCCGGTCGCGAGCGCGCCGGCACAGCCGCTGCCCTCCGCTCCGGCACCGCAGACGACCGCTTCGAAGCCGGCCGCCAAGCCGGCCGCGCAGGTTGCAAAGAAGCGCGAGAACGGCAAGACCCCCAACGGCAAGCCGCAGGTCGAAAAGGTCTCGGTGGAGAAGCCCGCGGTCGCAAAGAAGCCGGCCGAGGAGAAGCGGACCGCCACGGCCCCCGCCTTCGCACCGCCGGCGCCGCCGCCCAGCTTCAACGATCAGCCGCCCGTTCGCAGCGCCGCGACGCGCTCCACGACGACGCCGGCCGAGCCGCTTCCGAGCCTGCCGCCTCCGCCGCCGACCACGATCGCACGCACCACGCCCCCGACGCCCGTCGCCGCGCCGGTGCCCCTGGCGCCGCCGCCAGTCGCAGCTCCCGTGGTCGCGGCCGCGCCCGCCGCCGAGCCGCCGGCACCGCCTCCGGTCGTGGAGTCGCCTGCCTCAGCGGCGACGCCTGTTTCCGCGCCGATGCCGCTCGCAGCGGCACCGACGGTCTCCTCGCCCGCCCCGATCGAAGCACCGGTCGCACCGCCGCCTGCGCCGGTCGCGGCACCGGCCGCACCGCCGCCGGCCCCGATCGCGGCACCGGCAGCACCTCCGCCCGCGCCGATCGCGGCCCCGACGCCGCCCGCGCCGCCGTCCACTCCTTCACCGCCCACGGCTCTTGCCGTCGCGGCGCCGTCGCCGGCGACGCCTCAGGTCGCAACCTCCGCAGCGGCCGCCGAGCCGGCGCCGCGGCCCGGCGAACAGCTCGCGGCCCTGCCGCCGGCACCCGTCGGCCCGGATGGACGCCTTGCGATCGTCTCGTTCCCGAGCGGCACCTCGGAGCTGCCGGAAGCCGCACGCGCCCTGCTGGAGCGCGCCGCCACCGAGATGAAGCGCGACGACACGACGCGCCTGCAGCTCGTCGCCTACGCGGCTGGAACCGAGGATGTCAGCAGCCAGGCGCGGCGCCTGAGCCTGAGCCGCGCGCTGGCCGTGCGCTCCTATCTGATCGAACATGGCGTGCGCAGCACCCGGATGGATGTGCGCGCGCTCGGCAACAAGGTGCCCGAAGGCCCGCCCGACCGCGTCGACGTGATGCTCGTACGCCGCTGACGCGGCGGTCCCTCACGGCCGGGGGCACCCCTAAGAACAGGGGTGAAGAATCGACATGACGCGGCCGCACCGTTTCCTCCTTCCGATGTTCCTGCTGCTCGCGTGCGTCGCGCTGGCGTCCGTGCTGCTGTGGAAGGGCCTCAGCTTCGCCTTCCTCGCCAACGTCTTCCTCAACAGCATCATCATGGCGGTGCTGCTGTTCGGCATCGGCTACAGCTTCTTCCAGGTGCTGCGCCTCAACCCCGAGGTCGCCTGGATCGAAGGCTTCCGCCGCAACCAGCCCGGCCTGTCCCTGACGCGGCCCCCGCGCCTGCTGGCGCCGATGGCCACCATGCTGGGCGAGCGCAAGGGCCGCATCAGTCTGTCGGCCGTTTCGATGCGCTCGCTGCTCGATACGATCGGCACCCGCCTCGACGAGTCGCGCGACCTTGGCCGCTACCTGATCGGCCTGATGATCTTCCTCGGCCTGCTCGGCACGTTCTGGGGCCTGCTCGAGACGGTCAGCGCCGTCAGCGGCGTCATCTCCGGCCTGTCGACCGCGACCGACGTCTCCACCCTGTTCAACGACCTGCAGACGGGCCTGAAGGCGCCGCTGTCCGGCATGGGCACCGCGTTCGGCACCTCGCTGTTCGGCCTCGCCGGCTCGCTCGTGCTGGGCTTCCTCGACCTGCAGGCCGGCCGCGCCCAGAACCGCTTCTACAACGAGCTCGAGGAATGGCTGTCGAGCCTCACGCGCCTGTCGACCGGCGGCCCCGTCTCCGACGGCGACCAGCCGATCCCCGCCTACATCCAGGCGCTGCTGGAGCAGACTGCCGACAATCTCGAGAACCTGCAGCGCACCATGGCGCGCGCAGAGGACAGCCGCACCTCCGGCAACCAGGCGCTCTCGTCTCTGGCGGACCGGCTGACGCAGTTGACCGAGCAGATGCGCGCCGAGCAGAACCTGATGGTGCGCCTGGCCGAGAGCCAGCTCGAGCTGAAGCCGGTGCTGACGAAGCTCGCCGAGGCCGCCGGCCGCGGCGGACTCGGCATCGACGATTCGACCCGCACGCACATCCGCAGCCTCGATGTGCACATGGGGCGCCTGGTCGAGGACAGCAGCACGGGCCGCGCCCAGCTGATCCAGGAGATCCGCAACGAGATCCGGCTGCTCGCCCGCACCATCGCGGCGCTGGCCGAAGAAGAGCGCTAACCGGTCGCGATGCCCGGACTAACGCTCAGGCGGCGCTCCGCCGAAATCAACACCTGGCCCGGCTTCGTCGACGCGCTGGCGACGCTGGTGATGGTCATCGTCTTCGTGCTGATGATCTTCACCCTGTTCCAGTTCTACCTGAAGGACCTGATCTCCGGCCGCGAGCAGGCGCTGGCGCGGCTGTCGCAGCAGATCGGCGAGATCGCGGACATGCTGGCGCTCGAGCGGCGCACCACGGCGGAGCTGCGGCTCACGGTAAGCCAGCTCTCCGCCGAGCTGCAGAGCGCCACGTCGACGCGCGACCGCCTGGTTCAGGAACTCGCCGCCGCCAACACGCGCGTCGATGCCATGACGCAGCAGGCGACGCGGGTCGGCCGCGACCTGGAGGACGCCTTCAAGGTCGTCTCCGCCGACAAGGAGAAGATCGAGGCGCAGCTCCGCGAGCTCGATGCCCTGCGCCGCAACGTGGAAACGCTGACGATCCTGCGCCGCGAGCTGGAGCAGAAGCTCGCCGAGCAGGGCGGCGAGATCGAGAAAGGCCGCACCGAGCTGAGCGAGGAGCGCAGGCTCAGCGAGGACGCGAAGACGCGCGTCGACCTCCTCACCCGGCAGATAAACGCCCTGCAGCAGCAGCTTGCCGCGCTGAACGCCACGCTCGAGGCGAGCGAGACCAAGAGCAAGGAGCAGCAGGTGCAGATCGCGGATCTCGGCCGCCGGCTGAACATGGCGCTGGCGAGCCGCGTCGAGGAGCTGGCGCGCTTCCGCTCGGAGTTCTTCGGCCGGCTGCGCCAGGTGCTGGGCGAGCGCTCCGACATCCGCATCGTCGGCGACCGCTTCGTCTTCCAGGCCGAGGTGCTGTTCGCCTCGGGTACCGCCGAGCTCGAGCCCGCCGGCCGCGCGCAGATCGAGCGCGTCGCCGAGGCGCTCAAGGAGATCACCAACAAGATCCCGCCGGAGATCAACTGGGTGCTGCAGGTCGACGGCCACACCGACCGCCGGCCGATCGTGACCGCGCAGTTCCCGTCGAACTGGGAGCTGTCGGCCGCGCGCGCGATCTCGGTCGTGAAGTTCCTGATGACCCAGGGCATCCCGTCGGAGCGGCTGTCGGCGGCCGGCTTCGCCGAGTTCCAGCCGATCGATGCACGCGACGACGAGATCGGCTGGCGCCGCAACCGACGCATCGAGTTCAAGCTGACGAACCGCTAGATCCTTGCCGATGGAAGCGCTTGCCGTTCCCGGCATCTTGCTTCTGCTGCTCGCCGTGCATCAGCTTTCCTGGCACGGCGTCCAGGCTCTCCTTCGCCTCGCGGCGCGCTGGGCCGGGCCGTTCGCGACGTCGCGCACCTATGTGCGCGACCATCCGGTCACGGCGGCGTTCGCGGGCCGCTTCCCGCGTGCCCACGCGTTCGTCGCGGAGCGGTTCCGCACGACGGAGTTCACCGGACTGCCGCTGACGCTGCTCGCGATGGCGGCGCTCTACAGCGCCGCACTGTTCGGCGGTCTGGTCGACCAGCTTTTCGAGGCCGAGGGCCTGATCCGCGTGGATGATTTCGCCGACGCGCTCGTGGGCCGCATGCGCAGCGATCCGGGATTCACCTTCTTCCTGTGGGTGACCGCGCTCAGCGCCGGGCCGACTTTCGTCGCCGTCGGCCTCGTCGCAACCCTGTTCCTGGTGATGGAGCGGCGCGGAGCGATCGTGCCGGCCCTGTGGACGACGCTGATCGGCGCGCAGATGACGACATGGATCGGCAAGTACGCGATCAACCGCGACCGGCCGGAGTTCCTCGACATCGCGACCGCCACCGCGCCGTCGTTTCCCAGCGGCCACGCGACCGCGGCGATGGCGGTCTACGGCTTCCTTGCCTATCTCGCGGTGCGGAAGGCCACGTCGCGCCGCGTGCGGTTCGAAGTGATCTTCTGGGCCGGCGTCCTGATCGCGCTGATCGGCTTCAGCCGGATCTATCTGCGCGTCCACTTCCTCAGCGACGTGCTGAGCGGATTCCTGGTCGGCGTGTTCTGGCTGCTGGTCGGCGTCGTCGTGGCGGAATGGCCGCGCAAGGCGCGCGACACGCGCTGAGGCGTCAGGCCGCAGGCAGCTCGATCGTCATGCGCAGGCCGTTCGGCTTGCGGTTCTCGGCATAGACGCGGCCGCCCATCGCCTCGACATTGCGTCGGACGATCCACAGCCCGATGCCGAAATTGTTCTTGGTGCCGGACGCCTTGCCGGTGAACGGCCGCACCGAGTAATAGCGGTCGAAGATGCGGTTGAGCCGGTCCGCCGAGACGCCCGGCCCCTCGTCCTCGATCACCATGCGGGCGCGGCGCCCCTCTCGGCGCGCATGCACGCGGATCACGCCGCGCGGCGGCGAGAAGCTGACGGCGTTGTCGACCACGTTCTCCACGACCGTCTCGATGAGCTCCGCGCTGCCGATCACCGTCAGGCCGTCGGCGATCTCGACGGTGACGCGCGGCCCGTCGGTCGCGAGGCCCTGGCCGATCTCGCTGACGATGGCGCGGGCGATGTTGGTGAGATTGACGCGCTCGCGCGGCGGGTCGAGGGAGTCGGCGGTGGCACGATCGAGGCGCCGCGCGGTCGCGATCAGCCCGTCGAGCTTGTCGAGCGAGGAGTTGATCGCGGCCAGCGCGCGGGCCGCGCGCGCATCGTCGCTCGCCAGCCGCCGCCGGATCGGCTCGAGCGATTGCCGGATGATGCCGATCGGCGTCTTGAAGGCGTGCGCATTGTCCTCGGCGGCGCGGCGCAGGCTGAGGGCCGATTCCTGCAGCGTTTCGACCATGCGGTCGAACTCGCGCGCGACGACGCTGAGCTCCGGGATGATGTTCCTTTCGGCGAAGCCGCCGCCCTCGTTGGCGACGACGTTGCGGGCCGTGCGCCCGAAGCTGATCAGGCCGTGCCAGAAGTCGAAGAAGACGAACAGCACGATCGCCGCCAGCGCCAGATAAATGGCGCCTGCGATCCGCACCTCGGGGAACTTCCAGTAGGGCAGACCGAGCGTGTAGTCGCCCAGCTCGCTCAACGTGTTCGACGAGACCAGCGCCCAGCATCCGCCGGTCGTCAGCACCGGCGCGATCGAGGTGAGCAGCTCGGTGCGCCCGTCGGGAAGCTCGATGCGCAGGGCGAGCGGGAAATCGCCTTCGCAGCTCTGCGCCAGGCGCTGGAGGATCCCGTCATCGACGAGGCGCTGGCGCTCGATGGCCAGGTCGCCGGCCGCGACCGCCGGCGCCGCGGCGACGTAGAAGAACCCGAGCGGATCCGAGGCCGTCGCCGGGCGGAACAACAGCCGCACGCTGACGCTGCCGGCGGTGTAGCGCGACAGCTCCTCGCCCAACTGGACATACGGCACGGTATCGGCGCGGCCGAGAATCGGCGCCATGGCACGGCCGATCAGCGTGCCCTTCTCGCGGATCGCGCCGAGCAGGATGGTCTGGCGCGCTTCGTCGGCTTCGCGGAACTGCTCGTAGAGCACGACCGGGACCGCGGCGAACACGACAATCAGCAGGATCAGCCGCGCCACCAGCGAGCGCAGCACATAGCCGAGCAGGCGCCCGGTCCTGCCGCTGCGCAGTTTCACGAGTCGCCAGGTTGATCGCCGCTCGATTGCATCAGCCCGCATCGATCCAGCGGTAGCCGAAGCCCGGGTAGTTCTCGAGCGCCGTGAAATCCGAATCGATCGCACGGAACTTCTGGCGCACGCGCTTCACGAGCGCGCGCACATTGGCGCGATAGCCGTCCTCGCCCGATCCGGCGCGGAAGCCGGCGCCGCGCACCACGTCGTAGATCTCGCGATAAGAGACATCGCGCCCGGCGCGGCTGGCGAGAAGCTGGACCACCTTGAACTCGGTCAGAGTCAGATCGACCTGTGTATCGCGCCACATCGCCCGGGCGCTGCCGACATCGAGGAACAGCGGGCCGTGCGTACCGCTGCCGCCGCCCGCGACGCTCGGCTCGGTCGCCTCGGCACCGGTCTTCGCGCCGCCGATCGCGAGCTTCAGGCGCTGCAGGATGATGGCGAAGCTGCGCGACTTGTCGATGAAGTCGACCGCGCCCTGGACGAGGGCGGCCTCCTCGTAGATCGGCTGGCTGTGGCCGGTCAGAAACAGGATAGGAGTCACCCGGCCGCTGGCGCGGAGCTGGCGCAGCACCGCCGGGCCGTCGACATCGGGCATCTGCCAATCCAGCAGCACCGCCGCCGCGGGTCCGCCCTTCTCGAAATAGTCCAGGGTCGCACGTCCGCCGTCGAGGCCGATGGTCCGGTAGCCGTTGTCCTCGAGATTGCCGCAGAGTGTCTCACGGAACAGCGGGTCGTCATCGACGACCACGACAGGGCTCAGGCCGGACTCGTTTTCCGTAAGCGTCATCATCATTTGCGGCTCTCACTATAAATGCGCTGCAGGCAGCGCTCGGCCGGCTCGCCGGTCGTCGCGCCAAATCGGTCCTGCACAATGTAGTGCAAGGCATAGAAGTCATTGCGCGCAACGTCGAGATAGAAATACACGTCGACTGCGCAGTCGCCCGACATGAACTTCCAGATCTTTGCCGGCGCCGCGTCGCGCTCCTCGGTAGGGGCGCCCAGAAGCGTGGCCGTTTCGCCGCGGCTCATCCCGACAAGCTTGATCTCCGGCATACCCACGGACTCAGGGAGCGGCTCGGGCTGGGCCTCAACGGGCGGCGAAGCTTGCGGCTGCGGCTGGGCGGTGGGCTGCGGCCGCTCGGCCGGCGCCGGCAAGCGCGCGACACGCTGCGACGGCCGGGGACGTGGTGCGGGCGGCAGGGCCGGCTCGACGACCGGCGGCGGCTCAGGCTCGGCAGCGGCGGGTTGGGCTTCCGGCGGGTTCAGCGCTTCCTCGAGCGCCGCGCAGCCACCTGCCAAGGTCGCCATGCAAACGATGGCGACCAGCGCAATCCGGCGCGCCCAGAGGGCGGACGGCAAAGCCGGATGGGCAAATTCATCCATTCGCGCGATCCTACCACCGGAGGCAGCAGATAGCCGAGGCTTTAGAACAGCTTGACAGTATCGGCCACCGAGCTGAAACAAATAACCTTCTCTATGCTTGACGTCGATACAATTCAGGCCGTTGTGATTTTTTTGTGACTGATCATGGATAATAAACACCTTAATACAACAAAGTTAATCTTCTGTTTAGAGACTTCGGTAACTGCAATTTTGCGTCCCGCGAATCGGCGCGCTCGCGCAAGGGATGCGTACGATCGGATATGTGCGCACTGCAGCATTGACGTTCTGCAGCGGCGCGGCGGCAGGAGCGCCTACGCGATCCCCACCGGGCGTCGCATCAGCCCAACATTCATGAGCTGACGGCCCTCGCGGCTTCCGAGTCGATGTGCTCGGCCGAGAACTGGAGCGCGGCCAGGCGGGCGTAGAGTCCGCCCTGGGCGATGAGCTCGCGGTGCGTGCCGGCGGCAACGATCCGTCCCTGGTCCAGCACGAGGATGCGGTCCGCGCGCTGCACGGTCGCCAGCCGGTGCGCGATCACCAGGACCGTGCGGTTGGCGCGCAGCCGCTCGAGGGCGAGCTGCACCAGCCGCTCGCTTTCCGCATCGAGGGCGCTGGTTGCCTCGTCCAGCAGCAGCAGAGCCGGGTCGCGCAGGATCGCCCGCGCGATCGCGATCCGCTGGCGCTGGCCGCCGGACAACCGCACGCCGCGCTCGCCGACGAAGGTGGCGAAGCCCTGCGGCAGGCGCTCGATGAATTCGAGCGCCTGCGCCGCGGTCGCGGCCGCACGGACGTCGTCGTCGCCGGCATCGGCGCGCCCATAGCGGATGTTCGCCGCGATGTCGGCGCCGAAGATGAACGGGTCCTGCGGCACCAGGCCGATGCGCGCGCGCACCGTCGCCGGATCGGCCCGCGCGATATCGACGCCATCGAGGCGGATGCGCCCGCTTTCCGGATCGTAGAAGCGCAGCAGGAGCTGGAACACGGTCGTCTTGCCCGCCCCTGACGGGCCCACCACGGCCACCGTCTCACCCGGCGCCACCGTGAAGTTCAATGCATGGAGTGCCGGCCGGTCGGGCCGGGCCGGGTAATGGAAGGTCACGTTCTCGAACGCAACGGCGCCGCGGGCGGGTATCGGCAATGGCGCTGGATTGGGCGGGGCCGCGATCATCGGCTGTGCGTCGAGGAGCTCGAACAGCCGCTCCGAGGCGCCGGCGGCGCGCTGCAGGTCGGCCGCGAACTCGCTGAGCGAACCGACCGATCCGGCGACGATCACGGCGTAGAAGACGAATGCGGAAAGGTCGCCCGCGGAAATCCGTCCGGCGATCGCGTCGTGACCGCCGACCCACAGCACGATGCCGATCGCGCTGAAGACGAGCGTGATCGAGATGGCGGCGAGGATGGCGCGGGCGCGCACGCGGCTTACCGCGGCGCCGAAGGCGATCTCCACCAGGCCGCCGAAATGCCGCGCCTCGGCCGCTTCGCTGTTGAAGGCCTGCACCGTGCGAACGGCGGTGAGAGTCTCGTCGATGTTGGCGCCAACGTCGCCGACGCGGTCCTGGCTGACGCGCGACAGCGTGCGGACCTGGCGGCCGAACAGCACAATCGGCACGATGGCGACCGGCACCACCAGCAAGGCCAGCATGGTCAGCTTGAGCGAGGTGACCGCCATCATCGCGGTGCCGCCGACGACGAGCAGCACGTTGCGCACGGCCATCGAGGCGGTCGAGCCGACCACGACCTGCAGCACGGTCGTGTCCGTCGTCAGGCGCGACAGGACCTCGCCGGTGCGGGTCGCCTCGAAGAACTGCGGCGAAAGGCGCACGACATTGGCGAAGACGGCGTTGCGGATGTCGGCGGTCACGCGCTCGCCCAGCCACGACACGAAATAGGCGCGCGCGAAGGTCGCGACCGCCAGGGCGACGACGACCGCCAGGATCCCGACCAGGGCCTGGTCGAGCCGGTGCGCGGCTCCTGCCACGAAGCCGCTGTCGATCAGCCAGCGCAGCCCGATGCCGAATGCCAGCACGGCGCCGGCGGCCACCGTCAGCGCGACCGCCGATATCAGGACGTAGCCCGTGTACGGGCGCACGAAGGCGAACAGCCGCCGCAGGACCCGGAGGTTGCGGCTGGTCGGACGCGACAGCGGAGAAGCGGCGGAAGCCACGCGGCTAGTCGGGGGTGGTCACAACGCGACGGTCGTGCCGGTCAGACCGGCAAGCTCGGCCGCCAGCCGCGGCGCCAGCGGCTCCCCGCCCCGCGTCGAGCGCCACTCGCCCGAGGCGGCATCGTGCTCGTAATGCGAGGCGCCCGACACCGGCGAGGACATCCAGATCTGCCGGTTGGGCGCATGCTTGTTGATGACGTATTGACCCCCGTCGTCCAAAGCGACGGTCAGGATCCCGCCGCGCAGGTCGACATCGGCCACATCGGCCAGCTCGGCGTCGATGCGGGCAAAGAAGTGCTGCAGCGTGCGATCGGCGAGCGTCTCAAACGCGCGTTCGTCCATGGCTTTTCCGTCCGGGAACCGGTTCCCTTAACATGCGACCGCGGGGGGCGCGAGGGCCTTGATTGACGCAGGCCATGGAGGTATAAGCCCGCCTTTCGCGGGGCCGGCGAACCCGGCCGCGGCTGCTGGAGGTTTGGCGATGAAGGAAAAGATTCACCCTGATTACCACGAGATCACCGTGGTGATGACCGACGGATCGTCCTTCAAGACGAAGTCGACCTACGGCAAGGCGGGCGAGACGCTGCGCCTCGACATCGACCCGAAGACCCACCCCGCCTGGACCGGCCAGCACCGCATCACCGATACGGGCGGCCAGGTCGCCAAGTTCAACAAGCGCTTCCAGGGCCTCGGCCTCAAGAAGTAGCCCCCTGCGGCTCTGTCACGTGAAAAGGGCGCCTCCGGGCGCCCTTTTTCGTTGGATCAGCCGAGTGCCGACCGGCGCACCAGCGCGTCGAGCCGGGTGACCCGCACGTAGAGGGCGCGGCTGCGGTGCAGCAGGTCCTTGAGGCCCTCCGGGATGCCCGCCGGCTCGCCATCCGCCTCCAGCAGGGTGAGATCGTCCTCCGACAGGCGGTAGGCCTCAGCGGCCGCCTGGGCGGTAATCTCGCCGGCCTGGACGGCCTTCTGGGCCAGCAGCCAGGCCATGATGTGACTGAGGCGGGCCGTCACCCGCATCGCTTCGCAGCTCACCTTGAGCCGCTGCGTCTGGTCGAGGTCCGGCCGGGCGGACGGCACGGCATAGCTCATGTAGTCGCGGGCCGTCACCAGCAGCGCCAGCGTCTCGTCATAGGTCTTGTGGAGGAGATGAACCGTGGCCATTGGAGTTCCAACCCCGATTGTCCCGCCTCCGGACCGATCAAGCAACTGATTTTATTTGTTAAATTAACCACTTAGCCATGCCGAACCCAAGCTCTTGAACGATCTGCCGTCCCGCCTAAATCAACTAACCGAGGCGGGTGCCCTTCGGGGGCCCGGCTCGTAGACCAACCGACCCGGCCGCTATTGGCGGGTTAACCGATCCCATGTTGCTCAAGGAGAATATGGACCATGACGACCCTCGACTTTTCCCCCCTTTTCCGTTCGACCGTCGGCTTTGACCGCATCAGCCGCCTGATGGATTCGGCGCTGCGCGAGGAGGCCGGTGGCTATCCGCCGTACAACATCGAGGCGCTGGACGAAAACGCCTACCGGGTGACCCTGGCGGTCGCCGGCTTCTCGCCCGAGGACCTGACCATCACGAGCCAGGAGAACACCCTGATCGTGAGCGGCAAGATCAAGAACGGCGAGGACAAGGCCAACTTCCTGCACCGCGGCATCGCCGGCCGTGCGTTCGAGCGCCGCTTCCAGCTCGCCGACTACATCAAGGTGAGCGGCGCGCAGCTCGTGAACGGCCTGCTCCATGTCGACCTCGTGCGCGAGGTGCCCGAGGCAATGAAGCCGCGCACGATCAAGATCGAGACCGCCGGCAACGGCAAGGTGCTCGAGAGCAAGGCGGCCTAACGCCGCCTTCGCTCCCTCTCCAGAGAACTACGAGGGCGGGTCGCAAGACCCGCCCTTTTTCATTTTCAGGCGAGCCTGATCTTTTCCAGCGCGGCGCAGATCTTCGCGGGGATCGGCACCGGTTTGTTGGTCGCGCGGTCGACGAAGACGTGGATGAAGTGGCCGTGCGCCCGGGCGTCGTCCTCGCCGGCGCCGAACAGCCCGACTTCATAGCGCACCGACGAGTTGCCGAGATGACCGACGCGCAAGCCGGCGTGGACGTCGTCAGGGTAGGCGAAGGAGCGCTGGAAGCGGCACATCGTCTCGACCGCGATGCCGATGACGGTGTCCGCATGCGGGTTGAGGCCGCCGGCATCGATCAGGTAGCGGTTAATCACCGTGTCGAAATAGCTGTAGTACTCGACGTTGTTGACGTGGCCGTAGACGTCGTTGTCCTTCCATCGCGTCGGGATGATCTGGAAGTGGCGATAGCGCGCCCGCGTTTCGATCTGCTTGCGGTTCTCCATCACACAGCCTCCGCAAGTGCATCCAGCGTGCGGTCGGGCTGCTCGATCATCATCAGATGGCCGGCGTTCGCCACCATGATGGTGCGCTGGTCGGGAAAATTATTTGCCAGGTCGCGTGCACCGGCGGGCGACGTCATGCGATCGATCTCGCCGACGACGAGGAGCACTGGGCAGGCGACCTTCTTCGCCGCATCCGCGGCGCCGAGATAGGCGTTGCATGCGGCAAGGTCGACGCCGAGCACGCGGTCGGCGCCGCGCTCGAGCAGGCGGATGCCGCCGCCGAGCATCCAGGTCCCCGGCGCCTGCGCGCCGCCGAGATGGGCGCGCCGGCCGTAGCCCCACGAGGCGATCAGGTCGATCGCCGAATGCTCGCCGCTATCCGCCGCCTTGAGCAGATCGGGGTGGACCGGCATGCGCGAAGCGACGCCCAGCAGGGCCAGCGCCCACACGCGGCCTGGCGCGCGCGATGCCGCCTCCAGCGCCGTCAGCGCCCCCATGCTGTGGCCGACCAGGGCAGCTTTCTCCAGCTTGAGCGCGTCGATCACGCCGATCACCCAGTCGGCGAGCGCCGTGACCGAGGTGAGCGCCGGTCCTTCGGAACGGCCATGGCCCGGCAGGTCGAGCGCGAGGACGTTGCGCCCGTGATGGGCGAAGAAGCGCGTCTGCAGGGTCCACACCGTGTGATCCATGCCGGCGCCATGGATGAAGATCACGCTCGGCAGGCCGGGCTTGAACGCCTTGCCGCCGGTGGCGGCGAAGACCTTCCGGCCGTCGACGGCGAACTCCACCTGTCTCAGGCCTTCTGCTTCTGCGAGGCGCGCAGCGCCTGGCCGAGATCGTCGATCAGGTCGCTCGCATCCTCGAGCCCGACGGAGAGGCGGACCATCTCCTCGCCGACGCCGGCGATCCGAAGCGACTCTGCATCCATCTGCTGATGCGTCGTGCTTGCCGGATGGATCACCAGCGACTTGGCGTCGCCGACATTGGCGAGGTGCGAGAACACGCGCAACGTCTCGATGAAGCGCCGTCCGGCGGCGCGGCCGCCCTTGATGCCGAAGCTGACCATCGAGCCGCAGCCATTGGGCATCGTGCGCGCGGCGAGCTTGCTGTCCGGGTGGCTCGGCAGTTCCGGATAGTTGACCCATTCGACTTCGGCCGCGGCGTTGAGGAAGGCGACGACCTTGCGCGCGTTCTCGACATGCCGCTGCATGCGCACCGACAGCGTCTCGACACCCTGCAGGATGTGGAAGGCGTTGGTCGGGCTCATGCACGCGCCAAAATCGCGCAGGCCTTCCGCGCGGGCGCGCATGATGAAGGCCTGCGGCCCGAACTCCTCGGCGAAGTCGAGGCCGTGATAGCCGGCATACGGCTCGGTCAGGGTCGGGAACTTGCCCGAACGCTCCCAGTCGAACCGGCCGCTGTCGACCAGCACACCGCCGATCGCGACGCCGTGGCCGCCCAGCCATTTGGTCGCCGAATGCATCACCAGGTCGACGCCGAACTCGAACGGCCGCAGCAGCGCCGGCGTCGTGAACGTCGCGTCGATCATCAGCGGCAGCCCGGCCTCGTGCGCCACGTCGGCCACCGCCTGGAGATCCATCACCTCGAGGCCGGGATTGCCGAGCGTCTCGCCGAACACCAGCCGCGTCTCGGGCCGGATCGCGCGCTTGAACGCCTGCGGGTCGCGCGGGTTGACGAAGGTGGTGGTGATGCCGAAACGCGGCAGCGTGTGCGTGAGGATGTTGTGCGAACCGCCGTAGATCGAGGCGGACGACACGATGTGCCCGCCCTGCCCCATCAGCGTCGCGATCGCGAGGTGCAGCGCCGCCTGGCCGCTGGCGGTGCAGATGGCGCCGACGCCGCCCTCGAGCGCGGCGATGCGCTCCTCGAGCACGGCCACCGTCGGATTCGAGATCCGCGAGTAGATGTGGCCGGCGCGCTCGAGATTGAACAGCGATGCGGCATGATCGACATCGCGGAAGACGTACGAGGTCGTCTGATAGATCGGCACCGCGCGCGCGCCGAACACCGGATCGGGATGCTGGCCCGCATGCAGGCCGAGCGTGTCGAATTTCAGGAATTTCGGGTCGGCCATGTGAGGACTGATCGCGCCGGAAAAGTCGCGAAAACTCTAGCGCAAAAATTTTGGCCGCCCAACGCTGGACATTACGTCCGCATCGAGCGGCCTTGATTTGCAGCGCACGTCCCTGTTCAACCCGGTGCGTCTTGGGGCGCGACTCTTACAAACTTGACGGTAATGCGTCAAGGCGTCGCACGTGGGGGTGTCCGCGGAGCGAACATGTTCCCGGTTCGTGCCCTGTCGGCGCGGAGGCCCGGGCCAAAAAAAAACGGGCTGTCGGAGGACAGCCCGAGTTGAACAGGGAGGCGTCAATGACGCCGGACCGGAGGTCCGGCGCAGCCCGTTCGACGGGATCGAACGAGCCGTGACAATGCCTAGCCTGAAGGAATGCCGTTAAATTCCGGTTAACAGCATTTGACCCGCCTTCAAATAAAAAGCCCGTCGATATCGAGGGTCGATCTGGCCCCGAGAGCGGCGAAATTGGCCGCCAGCCAGGCATCGGCCTGACCGCGGCCCAGATCGCGGAGCTCGCACAGGAAGTCCCAATCGCCATTCAGCTTGCTGGACGCGCCCAGCCGCGCCATCACCTGCTCCGCCTCGATCATGTGGAAGTAGATCCGCCGCATCCTGCCCGACTCGTTGAGCTTGTCGCCCTCGATCAGCTTCGTGACGAAATGGATGGCGCGCATCTCGCGCATCAGCGTCGAGTTGAAGCTGATCTCGTTGACGCGGTCGGCGATCTCGCGTGCCGTGGTCGGCACCGCCGCGATGCGGATCGGATTGACCTGCACCAGAACGACATCCTGCGCATTGCAGCCCGTCATCAGCGGATACAGCGCTGGATTGCCGAGATAGCCGCCGTCCCAATAGGACTCGCCGTCGATCTCCACCGCGCGGAAAAGCTGCGGCAGGCAGGCCGACGCCAGCAATGCGTCGGGCGTGATCTCCTCGGGGCTGAAGATCTTGATCTTGCCGCTGCGCACATTGGTGGCGCAGGCAAAGAGCTTGATCCGCTCGCAGGAACGCACCGCAGAGAAGTCGCATGTCTCGACCAGGATGTCGCGCAGCGGGTTCAGGTCGAGCAGGTTGAACTGATAGGGCGAGTAGAGCCGCGACAGCGCATCGAACGTCTGATACCCGACGGAGTAGTCGAGCCCGCCCCAGCCGAACACGCGGTCGAACCAGCTCGGCTGGAACGGCGAGACGAACCACGCCTCGCTGATGCGCCGCCAGAACCGCTCGAGCGCCGCCCTCGCCCCGTCGCGGCCGCCGTTGACGTAGCCATAGGCGACCATGGCGCCGTTCATGGCGCCGGCGCTGGTGCCGCTGATCCCCTCGACGTGGAGCCGGCCGTCCTCCAGCAAGCGATCGAGCACGCCCCAGGTGAACGCCCCGTGCGCGCCGCCGCCCTGAAGGGCCAGATTGACCGTCCGGACGCTTCCATCGCTCATGCTTCGCGCTCCCACGGTATCCGTGCAGTGACCATACCCGTCCGCAAATGTCGCGCGCCACCGCAGCGGCTTTGGCCTGCATTTAATCTTTCTTCACGATGTCGGCCTAGCCTGTGACGGTGTCGTCACGACACAGTCTCTGGAGCCGCCCAGCGAGATGACGCGCCGGACACCCCGAGCAGCAGGCGCCGACCGCAAGCGATCCAAGCCGACCAAGGCAGCGCGCGTCCGGCGCAGGCCGCCTTCCCGATTCGCCAGCCATGTCGCGTCCTCCCTGCTCTGGGAGGCAAACCCGGCCTGCGTCAAGATCATCGGCCGCGACGGCAAGCTCATCGACATGAACCCGGCCGGCCTCGCCATGATCGAGGCGACGCGCGAGCAGGTGATCGACACCGATATCTCCACGCTCGTCCGCATCGAGGATCGCGAGATCTGCCGCCGCGCGATGGAGGAGGCTCTCGCCGGACGGAACGGCACGTGCGAGTTCGCGGTCCACGGCCTCAAGGGCTGCGTCCGGCAGATGAAGAGCCACATCGCGCCGCTGCGCGACGCGAACGGGCGCATCGTCGCATGCCTCGCCATCAGCCTCGATGTGACGGAGCTGAAGCGGACCGAGCAGCGCGCACGCTACAGCGAGGCGCGCTACCGCGATCTCGTCGACGGCTCCTCCGACTGGATCTGGGAGATGGGCCCGGATCTCCGCTTCACCTACATATCCGACCAGATCCGCGAGCGCGCAGGTCTCGATCCCGCCCAGCTCCTCGGCCGCTCGCGGCAGGAGCTTGGCGCGCGCTCCGACGAGGAAAGCTTCCGCAAGCATCTCGAGGACATCGAGGCGCGGCGGCCGTTCCGCGACTTCGTGTACGCCAGCGCCAAGCTGGACGGCCGCTGGCTGCGCGTGAGCGGCAAGCCGATCTTCGACGAAGCCGGCAATTTCATAGGCTACCGCGGCGTCGGCGCCGACGTGTCGGCCGACATCGAGGCGCGCCACAGGGCGGAGGAGTTCCAGACGCGCTTCCGCGAGGCGATCGAAGCGGTCGACAGCGGCTTCGCGCTGTGGGGCGCCGACGACCGTCTTGTCGTGTGCAATGCCGGCTACGGCCGGGCATTCCCGGACATCGCCGACCTGATCAAGCCGGGAATCCGCTTCGAGGAGCTGATGCGCGCCGCCGCGGCGCGCGGCATGTATACGGCGCGGCCGGAAATGCTCGAGGCCTATATCGCCGAGCGACTGGCGCAGCACCGCTCGCCGGGTGCCACGATCGAGCAGCATCTTGCCGACGGCCGCTGGATACAGATCAAGGAACGCCACGCCGCCGGCGGCGGCATCATCTCGTCCTGGAGCGACATCACCGGGATCAAGCAGCGCGAGCAGGCGCTGCGCGAAAGCGAGGAGCGCTTCGTCCTTGCCGTGCGCGGCATGAACGACGGGATCTGGGACTGGGACGTCGAGGGCGGCCGCGTATTCCGCTCGGAACGGCTGCGCGAGATGTTCGGCCACGACGCGCGGCAGCCGATCGGCGCAATGCCGTGGTGGCTTGCGCAGATCCATCCCGAGGAAGTTGCCGGATACAAGGACGCGCTGCGCCGCCATTTCAAGAGCGGCGATGAGCTGTTCGTCCACGAGTACCGGGTCCGCCACGCCGACGGCGAGGCGCGCTGGGTGCTCGACCGGGCGGTGTCGCGACGCGATGCGGCCGGCCGGGTCCTGCGCATGACCGGGTCGGTCACCGACATCACCGAACGCAAGCGCATGGAGATGCGGCTGCGCGAGGCGAGCGTCGCGATCCAGGAAAAGAACCGGCAGCTCGGCATCGCGCTCGACAACATGAGCCAGGGCCTGACGCTGTTCGACGCGCAGGACACGCTCGTCCTCGCCAATCGCCGCTACCACGAAATGTACAGCCTGGCGCCGGAGTTGGCGCGTCCGGGCACGACGGTCGGCGACCTCGTCGCCTATGCGGTCGGCCACGGCGCCTATGCGCCCGGCGTCGCCGCGGAGGCGATCGAGGCGCGCCGCGAGGCGGCCCGCAGCGGGGAGCGCCAACGCGCCCTGCAGCGCCAGCGCGACGGCCGCATCTTCGAGATCATCCACCAGCCGCTGACCGATGGCGGCATCGTCTCGACCTTCTCCGACGTCTCGGCGCAGGAGGCGCGCGAGGCGCTGATGCGCGAAGCCCGCGAGACCGCCGAGGCGGCGAGCCGCGCCAAGTCGACCTTCCTTGCCAATATGAGCCACGAGCTGCGCACACCGCTCAACGCGATCATCGGCTTCTCCGAGGTGATGAAGAACGAGCTGATGGGCCCGATGGGCAGCGAGCGCTACCGCAACTATTCCAGCGACATCCATCGCAGCGGCAAGCACCTGCTGCAGCTCATCAACGACGTGCTCGACATATCGAAGATCGAGGCGGGCAAGGCGGAGCTGCGCGAGGAGCAGGTCGATGTCGGCCGGATCATCGACGAATGCGCGGCGCTGATCGCGCCTCAGGCTTCCGCGAACTCCATGTCCGTCAAAGTGAATGTCGCCGACGACCTGCCGTCGCTGCGCGGCGATTCGCGCGCGATCAAGCAGATGCTGCTCAATCTCCTCTCGAACGCCGTCAAGTTCACACCGGCCCACGGCAAGGTTTCGCTGGGCGCGGCCATGAGTGCCGCCGGCGAGCTGGAGCTTGCCGTGTCCGACACAGGCATCGGCATCGCCGAGGATCTCGCCGAGCGGATCTTCGAGCCCTTCTTCCAGGTCGATAGCGACCTGAGCCGCCGCTTCCCGGGCACGGGCCTCGGCCTGTCCCTGGTCAAGGGCCTTGCCGAGATGCATGGCGGCAGGATCGGCGTCCGCAGCGTTCCGAACGAAGGCTCGACCTTCACCATCACGCTGCCGGCCGCACGCCTCGACAGGCAGGTCGGTCAGCCACCGGCAATGGCGCGGCCCGCGGGCAACGCGGCCTAGGCCTACTGCGCGACCCAGCCGCCGTCGATGTTGATTGCGGCGCCGCGCATCTGCGCCGCCGCATCGGAGCACAGATAGACCGCGAGCGCCCCGATCTGCTCGGGCGTCACGGCATCGCCCGACGGCATCTTCTCGGACAGCAGCTTCGTCTTCGCCTGTTGCGGCGACAGCTTCTCGCGCGCGGCGAGGTCGTCGATCTGCTTCTGCACCAGCGGTGTCAGCACCCAGCCCGGGCAGATCGCGTTGCAAGTGACTCCGGTCGCCGCCGTCTCCAGCGCCACGACCTTGGTCAGGCCGATGATGCCGTGCTTGGCCGCGACATAGGCGACCTTCTGCGCCGAAGCGACCAGACCGTGCACCGAGGCGATGTTGATGATGCGGCCCCAGTTGCGCTGCTTCATCTGCGGCATGGCGGCGTGGATCGCGTGAAACGTCGCCGATAGGTTGATCGCGATGATCGCGTCCCACTTCTCCGCCGGAAAATCCTCGATCGGCGCGGTGTGCTGGATGCCGGCGTTGCTGACAAGGATGTCGACCTTGCCGAGCGTACGCGTCGCGTTCTCGACCATGCGCGTGATCTCGGCCGGCTTCGACATGTCGGCGCCGTCATAGGCGACGCGCACGCCGCATTCCTTCGCCATGCCCTCGCGCAGCTTTTCGATCGCGCCCGCGTCGCCGAAGCCGTTGATCATGACGTCGGCCCCGTCGGCCGCCAACGCGCGGGCGGTGGCAAGGCCGATTCCGCTGGTCGAACCGGTGACGATGGCGACCTTTCCCTTGAGCATGGCGCTGGCCCTCGCGTGTCGGTGGGAGTGGCCGCTTCTAGACCAAGCGATGCTGCACTGCAACCGCGCGCGGCGCGGGTTGCTATCCGCCCGGGCGGTCGCGCACACTCCCCAGGCATGAGCCAGACCACCGCACTGATCCTGTTCCTGGCCCTCTACGTGGCCCCGTTGCTGCACGTCCTGCTCGCGCCGGGGGCCGGGTCGTTCCGCCCGCCACCGGGCTCGCGCTGCCCCATCGGGCCGCGCTTCGGCTGGCTGGTCATGGTCCTGCTGCTCGGACCGATCGGCTGGCTGATGTTCATGCGCCGTCGCTCCGCCCGCCAGGCGCCGTCCCCGTAGCCGGCAATTCGCCCGAGCGTTCCTCTTGACAGGCCGAAAATTAAATGAAATTATAATTCATTCATTTAATTTATTGCCATGCCTCGGAAGTACAATCGCAGCCGCCGTGACGCCGTCATGGCCGAGACCCGCGACCGGATCGTCGGAGCGGTGGTGGCTTTGCATGCCGAACGCGGCGTCCGCGACACGTCCTACGCCCTGATCGCCGAGCGGGCGGATGTGGCGATTCCGACGGTCTACAAGCATTTCCCCTCGCTCACCGAAATGCTCGGCGCCTGTGTCGGCCATGTCGGCGAGCGTGCCCCGCCGCTCGGGCCCGGGATATTCACCGAGGCCTCGGACGCCGCCGGACGCCTCCAGGCTCTCGCGCGGGCGCTCGTCGTGCGCCACCACTACTTCGCGCCGTGGCTGCGCTGGACCGTGCACGAGGCCCCGTTGATCCCGGAGCTCGGCGTGCATCACCAGCGGATCGCCCAGGCGCTCCGGGCGTTGATCGCGCAGGCGGTCGCCCCCGCTTTCAGCGGCGATCCGCCGCCGGCCCTTCTTGGCCTGCTCGAGGCCATTTTCGAGTATCGGACCTGGCAGACATTGACGAAGACGCAGGGCCTGTCCGATGCCGCCGCAGCCGATGCAATCGGCAGCGCGGCGTGCAGTCTTCTCTCCATTTATTCAAGAAAAGGAATTTCACCATGACCATTACCGTGCAGAATTCCGCGACCACGGTCGACGAGATCGCGGACGGCATCTTCCGCATCAACACGCCGGTGGAGATCCCCGGCGCCGGTGGCTTCTCGTTCAATCAGTACCTGGTCCGCGACGACGAGCCGCTGCTGTTCCATTCCGGCCCGCGCAAGCTCTTCCCGCTTGTGCGCGCGGCTGTCGCCACCGTGATGCCGGTCGAGCGCCTGCGCTATGTCGGCCTGTCGCATTTCGAGGCCGATGAATGCGGCGCGCTGAACGAATTCCTCGCGGTCGCGCCACATGCCCAGCCGCTGTGCGGCCGGATCGCCGCGATGGTCTCCGTCAACGATTGCGCCGATCGGCCGGCGCGCGCCATGGCCGACGGCGAGGTCCTGTCACTCGGCCGCCACCGTGTGCGCTGGATCGACACACCGCATCTACCGCACGGCTGGGAGTGCGGCTACATGTTCGAGGAATCGACCGCGACGTTGCTGTGCGGCGACCTGTTCACGCAGGGCGGCACGCGGACGCCGGCCCTCACCGAAGCCGACATCCTGGGCCCGAGCGAAGCGTTCCGTCAGCCGCTCGACTATTACGCGCATGCGCGCGACAGCCGCGCGCTGTTCGAGCGGCTGGCCTCGACGCGGCCAAGGACGCTGGCGTGCATGCATGGCAGTGCCTGGCGCGGCGACGGCGCGGCCCTGATCCGCGCGCTGGCCGACAGGGTCGAGGCGCGCAGCCCCGCTATTTCTTGAAGAACGCGTCCGCGCCGGCGCGGTGCGACTGCTTGCCGGCGATCACCCCGCGCGCCCGTTCGATCTCGCCCTGAAGGCGCGCGATGTAGTCGTTGAGCTCGTCGACCGACCAGCCGCTCAGGTCCCTGGGCTTGGGCGGCTGCTTGCGCGGCTCGAGGTCTTCGAAATCCATCGGCACTCTCCCGGTCGTGTGCTTGTCAGTTTGGATTTGCTCGATTAGACCTGCAACCCCTCCCTGAACCAGCACGGGCACCTCACCATGACCAATGCCTTGCCCACGACCATGACCGCGATCGAGCTGAAGCAGCCCGGCGGGCCGGAGATGCTCGTCCCCGGCCAGCGCCCCGTGCCCAGGCCCGGCAACGGCGAGGTGCTGATCAAGGTAGAGGCCGCCGCGATCAACCGGCCCGACGTGCTGCAGCGACAGGGCAAGTATCCGCCGCCGCCGGGCGCACCCGACACGCTGGGCCTCGACGTCGCCGGGATCGTCGCCGCCGCGGCGCCGGACGTCGCCTGGCCCAAGGTCGGCGACAAGGTCTGCGCCCTGGTCGCCGGCGGCGGCTATGCCGAATACGCCGTAGCGCCCGCCCCGCAATGCCTGCCCGTGCCCAAGGGCCTGTCCATGGCCGAGGCGGCATCGCTGCCGGAAACCTACTTCACCGTCTGGACCAACGTGTTCGACCGCGGCCGGCTGCAGTCGGGCGAGATCTTCCTGGTACATGGCGGCGCCAGCGGCATCGGCACGACCGCGATCCAGCTTGCCAGGGCGCTGGGGTCCCGCGTCTTCGCCACCGCCGGCTCGGCCGAGAAATGCGCGGCCTGCGAGGGGCTGGGGGCGGAAAAGGCGGTCAACTACAAGACCGAGGACTGGGTGGATATTGTCAGGAAGGCCAGCGGGGGCGAGGGGGTCGATGTCATCCTCGACATGGTCGGCGGCGACTACACGCCCCGCAACCTGGAGCTGCTGCGTACCGACGGCCGCGTCGTGCAGATCGCCTTCCTGCGCGGCAACAAGACGCAGATCGACCTGAACCCGATCATGCGCAAGCGGCTGACCCTCACCGGCTCGACCTTGCGGCCGCGCTCGGTCGCGGAGAAGGCCGAGATTGCCCAGTCCCTGCGCGCCAAGGTCTGGCCGCTGTTCGAAACAGGCAAGCTCAAGCCCGTGATCCACGCCAAATTCCCGTTGGCCAAGGCCTCCGATGCCCACGCCATGATGGATGCGGACCAGCACACCGGAAAAATTGTGCTCACGGTTGTTTGACCCCGCCGGGAGCGCCCTATATATAGAGGCGAAATCACACAATTCGCTGGCTGGCTGGGCTTTTCGATCGTGAGAAAGGCCTAGTCGGCGGTCGTTTCTGGAGGTTCGATGACCCTGCCGCTCATGCCCAAGGCCACCGCCGTTTGGCTGGTCGAGAACACCGCGCTGACCTTCGACCAGATCGCCGAGTTCTGCGGCATGCACCCGCTGGAAGTCCAGGGCATCGCCGACGGCGAAGTCGCCATCGGCATTGTCGGGTCGGACCCGATCGCGAGCGGCCAGCTTACGCGCGAGGAGATCGTGCGCTGCGAGGCCGACAAGTCGGCCCGGCTGAAGATCACGGAGTCGACGCTGCCGCTGCCGGTGGTGCACGGCAAGGGTGCGAAGTACACGCCGGTGTCGAAGCGCCAGGACCGGCCCAATGCGATCGCCTGGCTGGTGCGCCACCATCCCGAGCTGACCGATGCGCAGGTCGGCCGCCTCGTCGGCACGACCAAGAGCACGATCCAGAAGGTGCGCGACCGCACCCACTGGGACATGGCCAACATCAAGCCGCAGAACCCCGTCTCGCTCGGCCTGTGCTCGCAGCAGGATCTCGATGACGCGATCAACAAGGCGCACCGCGCCGCCCAGCGCGTCAAGCAGAACGAGGAGCGCGCCAAGCGCCGCGTCGAACGCGAGAAGGCCGCCAAGGCCGCCGCCGCGGAGCAACCGGACGAGGCCGCCCCCGCCGCCGAGAGCGACGAGAAGCAGACGGCGGAGTAGCTGTCCGCTACCGTTCCCTCTAAGACGCCCTAACCTTTCTCCTCATCCTGAGGAGCCGCCGAAGGCGGCGTCTCGAAGGATGACGACATCGTCGGTCACTCCTCGCTGGCAATAGTCCCTTCCAGATAGCCGCGCGGGTCGGCGAAGAAGTTGCGCATGACCTGATAGTGCTCGGTCTCCTCGAACTCAACCTGTCGAATACGGCCGCGGCGGAATTCGAGCAGGCGCGCACCCGGATAGGCCATCAGGATCGGCGCGTGCGTGACGATGATCGCCTGGACGTTGCCCTCCTCCTCCCAGCGCCGCATCAGGCAGGTGAAGACGAGCTGACGCGCCGGCGACAGAGCCGCCTCGGGCTCATCGAGCAGGTAGATCGACGGACGGCCGCCACCGAGCTGGTTCTTGAACAACGAGAGGAACGATTCGCCGTGGCTCTGCTGATGCAGAATGCCGCGCTCCTTCGGGTCGCCGACCGCATCGAGATATGTAGCGACGTTAAAGAAGCTTTCGGCGCGGAAGAAGAAACCGCTTGTGACCCGCGGTAGCCATGCAGGCCGAAGCGCCTTTGCGAGCACGCGGCCTGGCGGCTCCGGCTCGTCTTTGTCGTCGATCAATTCGTCGTCTTCTAGCTCTTTGTGCCGAGCGCGCCAGTAGATCTGGTGTTGCCGACTGCCACCATACGAATGAAAGCCTGCCAGAGACGCGATGCCTTCAAGCAGGGTCGACTTGCCCGAACCGTTCTCGCCGACGAAGATCGTGATCGATCGGTCGAAGCTCATTTCGAACTCGTCGGTCAGGAATTTGAGCCCGCGGAACGGAAACACATCGCGCTCGACGCGCTCCGGCATCATCGAGATCTTCTTGAGATATGGCGCGCGCAAGCGCGTCGAACGCTTCATGGTCATATGGGCGGCAGGCTGCGAATTCGACTGTGTAGGCTCTGCATGACACCTATTTTAAATAGTGTTTTTTATAACATAACCACTCTACAGAGTATGTTCGCGGCTCGCAATCGTCACCGAGCTATGCCGCCGCTCCCTTTATCGAACGGCTATTTCACCGGCACCGTGTAGTTCAGCGCGAGGCGGCCGCCGTCGGGATAGATGGTCTGGCCGGTGATGTAGGAGGACTCGTCGCTGGCAAGGAACACTGCGACCGACGCCACTTCCTCGACCTCGCCGAGGCGGCCGAGCGGCGTGCGCGCCATGATCTTCCGCCGCGCCTCGTCGCTGCCCAGCACGGCGTTCTTGGCAAGCTCGGTGGCGATCGTGCCGGGGCCGATTGCGTTGACGCGGATGCCCTTGTCGGCGAGCGACAGGCCCATGACCTTGGTGAGCTGGTTCACGCCGCCCTTGGAGACGACGTAGGGCACCTGGTTGGGGATGGCGAGCACCGCATTGCACGACGACATGTTGATGATCGCGTAGCCCCCGCGCGAGGCGGGCGGGCCCTGCTTCACCATCTGGCGCGCGGCCGCCTGGCCGGTGAGGAACACGCCCTTCAGGTTGACGCGCAGCACGCGGTCGAAATCCGCCTCGGCGAGGTCGAGGAACTCGGCGCCGTGGATGATGCCAGCATTGCTCACGCAGATGTCAATGCGCCCGAACGCCTTCGCCGCCGTGTCGACCAGCATCTGGACCTGTCCCGCATCGCCGACATCGCAGGCGACAAACCCGGCATTGGCGCCCAGCTTCTTCGCCTCCGCGCCGCCGCGCGCCGCGTCGACATCGCTCAGGATGACCTTGGCACCCTCCCTGACGAAAGCCTGCGCGCAGGCGAGCCCGATGCCGCCGGCGGCACCCGTGACGATGGCGACCTTGTCCTTCAGACGCATGTTCCGGTTTCTCCGTGCTTGGTCCGTTCAGCCGTAGGGGCGGGTTTGAACCCGCCCCTACACGATCTCAAACGAACAGAGCTGGCAAGTAAAGGCGCTTACTCCGCCGCGACGAGCTTCCCGGCCTTGGCGTAGCCGATGTCCTGCAGCGACTGCGTGATCTCGTCGAGGATGACGGGATCGTCGATGGTCGCGGGCTGTTTGAAACTTTGCGAGTCGGCGATCTTCTGCATCGTGCCGCGCAGGATCTTGCCCGAGCGCGTCTTGGGCAGGCGCTTGACCACCGTCGCCAGCCTGAACGCGGCCACGGGGCCGATGCGGTCGCGCACCATCTGCACGATCTCGCGGACGATGTCCTCGTGCGGACGGTTGACGCCGGCCTTGAGCACGAGGAAGCCGAGCGGGAGCTGGCCCTTGAGGTCGTCGGCGACGCCGATGACGGCGCACTCCGCGACGTCCTTGTGCGAGGCGAGCACCTCCTCCATCTGTCCGGTCGACAGGCGGTGGCCGGCGACGTTGATGACGTCATCGACGCGCGTCATCACCGAGACGTAGCCGTCCGCGTCGATGAATCCCGCATCGCCTGTCTTGTAGTAGCCGGGATATTCGTCGAGATACGCCTTGCGGAAGCGATCCTCTGCATTCCACAGGGTCGGGAACGCGCCCGGCGGCAGCGGCAGCTTCACGCACAGCGCGCCGATGTCGCCGCGCTTCACCTCGTGGCCGTCCGCGGCGAGCACGCGCACGTCCCATCCCGGCACCGGCTTGGTCGGCGAACCGGGCTTGACCGGGAACGGCTCGATGCCGAGGCAGTTGGACACGATCGGCCAGCCGGTTTCGGTCTGCCACCAGTGATCGATCACCGGCACCTTGAGATGCGTCTCCGCCCATTTCACCGTGTCGGGATCGCAGCGCTCGCCGGCGAGGAACAACGACCTGAATTGAGACAGGTCGTACTTGCCGATCAGCTTGCCGTCGGGATCGTCGCGCTTGATGGCACGGAAGGCGGTCGGCGCCGTGAACAGCGCCTTCACCCGGTGCTGCGCAATCACGCGCCAGAACGCGCCGGCATCGGGCGTTCCGACCGGCTTGCCCTCGTACATGATCGTCGTGCAGCCGTAGAGCAGCGGCGCGTAGACGATGTAGGAATGGCCGACCACCCAGCCGACATCGGATGCGGCCCAATACACGTCGCCGGGTTCGACGTCGTAGATCGCCTTCATCGAGTAGTTGAGCACGACGGCATGGCCGCCATTGTCGCGCACCACGCCCTTCGGCTGCCCGGTCGTGCCGGACGTGTAAAGGATGTAGAGCGGGTCGGTCGCCTTCACCGGCACACACTCGGCCGGCCGCGCCTTCGCCATCGCCTCGTTCCAGTCGATATCGCGGCCCTTGACCATCTCGCAATCCTGCATCGGCCGGCGCAGGACCACGCAGTGCTGCGGCTTGTACCGCGCGAGGTTGATCGCGGCGTCGAGCAGCGGCTTGTAGGGAATCACCTTCTGGATTTCGATGCCGCACGAGGCGGACACGATCGCCTTGGCGCCGGAATCGTCGATGCGCGCCGCCAGCTCGTTGGCCGCGAAGCCGCCGAACACCACCGAGTGGATGGCGCCGATGCGCGCGCAGGCGAGCATCGCGATCACCGCCTCGGGTACCATCGGCATGTAGATGATGACGCGATCGCCCTTGCCGACGCCGACGCCCGCCAGCACGCCCGCGAAGCGCGCGACCTCGTCCGTGAGCTGCCGGTAGGTATAGCTCCTGACCGTGTTGGTAACAGGACTGTCGTAGATCAGCGCCGGCTGGTCACCGCGCGCCGCGAGGTGGCGGTCGAGCGCGTTGTAGCACGTGTTCAGCTCGCCGCCGGCGAACCAGCGATAGAAGGGCGGCCGCGAGTCGTCGAGCACGCGGTCCCATTTGCGCGTCCAGACAAGGTCGTCTGCGACGGCGCCCCAGTATCCTTGGGGATCCTTCAGCGAGCGGGCATGGAGTTCGGCGTAGCGGCCGGTCATGGCGGTCTTCCCCGTCGATCTTTTCGGCGATTTTGCACCAGTGTGCCTCTTTGAAACCCGGTTTGAAAGACCCGAAAGCCCCGTTTGACCATCCATCGGCGGAGCAGAAAAGGTTTCTCCCGCGGGCGCGGCTGATATATCCGTACGCCACCCCATCCCAGACATCGCAAAGAGGGCAAGCTTGCCGCGCCTCGTCATCGTCTCGAACCGGGTGAGTCTGCCGCGCGAACGGATCAGCCGCGCGGGCGGCCTCGCCGTGGCGCTGCGCGAGGCGCTCAACCGGCGCGGCGGGCTCTGGTTCGGCTGGGACGGCGAGGTTGCCGACGCACCGCGCTCCGCACCGACGATCGTCGCGGCGGGCCGCGTCAGCTTTGCGACGCTCGACCTCAGCCCCGCGGAGCATCAGGCGTACTATCTCGGCTACGCCAACAGCACGCTCTGGCCGCTGTGCCACTACCGGCTAGGCTTGATCGAATTCAAGCGCGCGGACTACGAAGGCTATCAGGCCGTCAATGCGCGCTTCGCGGCCGCCCTGGCGCCGCTGCTGCGCGCCGACGACATCATCTGGGTCCACGACTACCATTTCTTCCCGTTCGCGAGCGAGCTGCGCAAGCTGGGTGTGAAGAACAGGATCGGATTCTTCCTGCACATCCCTTTTCCGGCACCCGAAGTGCTGAGCGTCCTGCCGCACTATCGCGCCATCCTCGCCAACCTGGCCGACTACGACCTGGTCGGCTTCCAGACGAAGAGCGACCTGCGCGCGTTCCTGTCCGGCATCGCCGACGAAGCCGACGGCAGCATCGCCGAGGACGCCAGCTTCGCCGCCTTCGGCCGCCATTCGCGCGCCGGCGCCTTTCCGATCGGGATCGAGACCGACGAGTTCGCGGCGCTGGCTGCCGCCGCTGACGAAACCGAGCAGCAGCGCCTCAGCGTCAGCCTGAGCGGCCGCTCCCTAGTGACCGGCGTCGACCGCCTGGACTACAGCAAGGGGCTGCCTGCCCGCTTCGATGCCTTCCGGCAGCTTCTCATCCGGTTTCCGCAGCATCGCTCCAAGGTCACGTTCATGCAGATCGCGCCGCTGTCGCGCGACGATGTCGCGCAGTATCGCGCGCTGCGGCGCGAGCTCGAGAGCGCCGCGGGTCGCATCAACGGCCAGTTCGCCGAATTCGACTGGGTGCCGGTGCGCTATCTCAACAAGAGCTTCCCGCGCAAGACCCTCGCCGGCTTCTACCGCGCCAGCCGCATCGGCCTCGTGACACCGTTCCGCGACGGCATGAACCTCGTCGCGAAGGAATATGTCGCCTCGCAGGATCCGGAAGATCCGGGCGTGCTGGTGCTCTCGCGCTTTGCCGGGGCGGCGCGCGAGCTCAAGGGCGCCCTCATCGTTAACCCGTTCGACGTCGACCAGGTCGCCGAGGCGCTGCACGCCGGACTGCAGATGCCGCTGGACGAACGCCGGACGCGCTGGCAAGGGATGATGGAAGCGCTGCGCGCGAACACCATCGTCGACTGGCGCGAACGCTTTCTGGATGCGCTGCAGGCCTGCTAGGACCCGGGCACGGATGGGGGATCACGGAGCGACATGACGGAGCGGAAAAAGAAGAAATCGACCACCTCGCCGAAGCGCAGGAGCAACGGCCGGCAGACATTGGCGGCGAAGCGGCCGGCAGCGGCGCATGCCCGGCACAATCCATACGACACCGATCTCGACCGCAATCCGGCGAATTACGAGCCGCTGTCGCCGCTGTCATTCCTGCCGCGCGCGGCATCGATCTTTCCCAAGCGCACCGCGATCATCCACGGCACGATCCGCCGCAACTGGGCGGAGACGCATCTGCGCTGCCGGCGACTGGCCTCGGCGCTGGCGCGGCGCGGCATCCGACGCGGCGACACCGTGGCGCTGATGGCGCCGAACATTCCCGCCGCCTATGAAGCCGCCTATGGCGTGCCGATGGCCGGCGCCGTGCTCAACGCCCTCAACGTGCGGCTCGACGCCGAGGCGATCGCCTTCATGCTCGACCACGGCGAGGCGAAGGTGATCCTCACCGACACCGAGTTCGCGCCGGTGATCGAGAAGGCGCTCGCGCTCGCCAAGCGCAAGATCCTGGTGGTCGACATCGACGACCCGATGGGGCCGGGCGGCCGGCGCATCGGCGAGCTCGAATACGAGGATCTCATTGCCGAGGGCGATCCGGATTTCGAGCCGGTGAAGCCGCGCGACGAATGGGACGCGATCGCGCTGAACTACACCTCCGGCACGACCGGCAACCCCAAGGGCGTCGTCTATCATCACCGCGGCGCGTATCTGAACGCGGTCGGCAATGTGCTCGTGTGGACGATGCCGCACGCGCCCATCTATCTGTGGACGTTGCCGATGTTCCACTGCAATGGCTGGACGTTCCCGTGGACGCTGGCGGCGATGGCCGGGACCAATGTGTGCCTGCGCCGCGTCGAATCGAAGGCGATCTTCGCGGCGATCCGCGACCACGGCGTCAGTCATTTCTGCGGCGCGCCGATCGTGCTCAACCTGCTGATCAACGCGCCCGAGGAAGAGCGCAAGAGCTTCAGCCGCAAGGTCGAGGTGATGACCGCCGCGTCGGCGCCGCCCGCGGCCGTCATCGAGAAGATGGAGCGCATGGGCTTCCACATCACCCATGTCTACGGGCTGACCGAGGTCTACGGGCCCGCCGTGGTGTGCGAATGGCACGACGAATGGAGCCAGCTCCCGATGGAGGAGCAGGCCGGGCTCAAGGCGCGCCAGGGCGTGCGCTATCCGGTGCTCGAGGGGCTGATGGTCGCCGATCCGAAGACGCTGGAGCCGGTGCCGTCGGACGGCGCGACCATCGGCGAGGTGTTCATGCGCGGCAACATCGTCATGAAGGGCTATCTCAAAAACCCGAAGGCGACGCGCGCCGCCTTCGCCGGCGGCTGGTTCCATACCGGCGATCTCGGCGTCATGCACCCGAACGGCTATATCGAGCTCAAGGACCGCTCCAAGGACATCATCATCTCCGGCGGCGAGAACATCTCGACCATCGAGATCGAAAGCGTGCTCTACCGGCACCCGGCGGTCATGGAGGCAGCGGTGGTCGCGCGGCCGGACGAGAAATGGGGCGAGACGCCCTGCGCCTTCGTCGAGCTCCGACCGGGGGCCGCGGCGACGCAGGACGAAATCATCGCCTTCTGCCGCGGGCGGCTTGCCGGTTTCAAGGCGCCCCGCACCGTCGTGTTCGGTCCGCTGCCCAAGACGTCGACCGGCAAAATCCAGAAATTCGTGCTGCGAGAGCAGGCAAAGGCGCTGTAGCGGCCTGAGAAAAGCGCAGGAGAGCCTCGCCGGGCGAGCGGGAGACAGCGCGGCGGCCGGCGGCTATACCGTCACACATGTTGCGGACGGATCATAGCCAGCCGTCATGTTCGTTCTGAAGCCGCTCACCGTCCGGCCGATCGCGCTGCTCTCCTCGGGCCAGCTCGTCGCGGCGATCGCGACCGAGATCTACCGCGTGGCCCTGATCTGGATCGCGATCGACATCGCCGGGGCCGCTGGCGGCTACATCGTCGCGGCGCACTCGGCCACCATTCTCCTCGTGACCCTGGTCAGCGGCGTATGGGCCGACAACTGGGACCCGCGCGGCACATTGATCGGCGTGCACCTGCTGCGCGTGGTGGTCGTCCTGCTGCTGCCGCTCTCAGCCACATTGGGCGACGGCGTGCCGATCTGGCTGTTCTGGTCGGTCGCCATGGCGATGGCGGCGCTGACCGCCTTCTTCGACCCAGCGCTGCAGACCAGTCTGCCGCGGCTCAGCCCGTCGGTGGCGATGCTGCCGGCGCTCAACGGGCTGGTCGACGGCATGCGTCGCCTCGCGCGCATCCTCGGCCCGGCGCTGGTCGGCGCCCTCGCCGTCGTCATGCCGATGGTGCAGTTCTTCGGCATCGTCGGCGTCCTGTTCGTCCTGGCGGCGGCGTTGACGATCGCGGTCGGCCCGATCCCGCGCGATCCCACGCCGCGGCTGCAGACAGGCTGGCGCCGGCGGATCGTCGATGCGGCTGTCGCGGGCTGGCGGGCGACGCGGCCGCACCCGCTCCTGCGCTTCGCGCTGCCGACCATGTTCGTGACCACGACGGCCTGGTGCATCGCGTTCTATCTCGGCCTGCCGCTGCTGGTGCGCGACCTGCCTGGCGCCGATGCGAGTCTCTACGGCCTGGCCGTCGCCGCCTATGGCGCCGGCAATTTCGCGGCGAACATGGTGGTCGGCAGCATGGATATGCGCCATAGCGGCCGGATGATGTATCTGGGCCGATTGATCCTCGGCATCGGCTTCACCGTGATGGCCTTCGCGACGACGCCGCTGTGGCTCATGGCGGCCGCGGCGGTCGCGGCGATGGGCGGACCGACGGGCGAGCTGCCGATGCTGGTCCGCATCCAGACGGACATCCCGCCCTCGCTGGTCGCGGCCGTCTTCCGCCTTCGCATGATTCTCGACCATGCCGGCATCCTGTGCGGCCTGCTGATCGCGCCGAGCCTGCTCGACCTGTTCGGCACGACGGCGGTCGTCGCCCTCGCCGGCGGCGTCAGCATCGCCGCGGCGCTGGTCGGCCTGTGGCTGTTCTGGGACAAGCCCACGCCGCCGCCCTGAACCGGTGCAACTCAGGCCTGTTACTTCGTCAGAATCAGCTTGTCGTTGCTGGTCACGCGCAGCCGGTATTGGCTCGCGTTGTGGACGATGATCAGTTCCCGCCGCCCCCTGAAAAGCGCGGCGGCGGGAACACGCAGCGGCGCGAGCCGAGGATCGCCGTGCGGCCGGTCAGGCTGCGCGGCCCCCGTCCCCCCAGGTACAGATCGATCCTCCGCCATTGTCCGTCCCGCCACGCTGAAGTTGCGAATCGTTCTCAACTCCGCCTTTTATACCGCCGGCCGGGGCCCGCAGCAAGTGTCATTGCAACTCATTCGCATTTGCGCTATGACTCGACCATTGCAGACGAGGATCAGGGCCGATGTTCGCTTGGCCGTCGCTCAGACCGTCGAACCTGGTTCTCGCATGGCGGCACCTGCGCCGCCTGATGAGGGGGTAGCCGCGCGATGTATGTCTGCCTGTGCAATGGCTATACGGACCGGCAAATCCGCAAGGCGGCCCCGCAATGCACGACAGTGGCCGATGTCTACCGCACGCTCGGCGCGCCGCCGCGTTGCGGCAAATGCGTCGCGATGGTCGCGGATATGTGCCGCGACTCGATTTCCGCCGAAGGTTGCGTGGGAGGATCTGACGACTGACTAGTTAACGGATTTGCGTTGGCGTGTAGCGCCATACCGTATAACTTCGACCTTTCTGGCCCCATGCCCCGAGAGCATGTCAGGGAGGTTTTGTCATGCAGTCTGATCCGCGCGTCGTCGAGTATCTGAATCGCGCCCTCAAAAACGAACTGACCGCAATCAACCAGTATTTCCTGCACGCGCGGATGCTGCGGCACTGGGGGGTCACCAAGCTCGGCCATTACGAGTACAAGGAATCGATCGACGAGATGAAGCACGCCGATCGGCTGATCGAGCGCATCCTCTTCCTCGGCGGCATTCCCAACCTGCAGGACCTCGACAAGCTGCTGATCGGCGAGGATGTGCGCGAGATCCTCGACTGCGACATGCGCCTGGAGCAGACGGCGATGCCCGTGCTGCGCGAGGCGATCGCCCATTGCGAGACGGTGCGGGACTACGTTTCCCGTGAACTGCTCGAAGACATCCTCGAGAGCGAGGAGGAGCATGTCGACTTCATCGAGACGCAGATCGAGCTGATCGAGCAGATGGGCATCCAGAACTACATCCAGCTCCAGTCC
>JAESGS010000252.1_pt1 | contig 64475 bp, 51 predicted proteins | sample 9269761 | NCBI WGS metagenome assembly JAESGS01 (sample SAMN15741799, study PRJNA653493) | algae metagenome | isolation source: Cyanosarcina radialis HA8281-LM2 and co-occurring heterotrophs from damp... | place: USA: Makauwahi cave, Hawaii | collected 2011-01-06 | reverse complement strand
CGAAAGCCGCTAAGATACCGGTGGTCGTTCAACCGGATGGGAAAGCCGCAATCCCCTACGTCGGCGAGGTCAGGTTTGCGGGACTGACCCTTGAACAAGCGAGACGAGCGATCGTTGAGGCGCTCAAAGGCAAGGCTGTTGAGCCTGACGTCATTGTCACTTCGCTGGATACCGCGTCGCGCAACGTCACGGTCACCGGTGCGGTCAATTCTGCTTCTGTCGTTCCGCTTAGCCTGGCAGGCGAGAAGCTCACTGACGTAATCACGAAAGCGGGAGGTGTACGCGGTGAGACATATGACACATTTGTCACTGTAACCCGGGGGAACAAATCTCGCACCGTTTTGATGAGCAAGCTCATCGACAATCCTACAGAAAACATCTGGGTTCAGTCCGGCGACGAGATAACCTTGGTTCGCGACCCTCGGCAATTTACGGTTCTGGGCGCTGTTAAATCCAACAAGCGGCAGGCCTTTGGCTCTCGAGATCTCAGTCTTGTCGAGGCGGTCGGCATGAGTAGGGGCGGCAACGATCTCGCGACGGACGCCGAAGGGTTCTTCGTGTTCAGATATGAAGAAGCAGAGATAGCAGCATCCCTACTCGGTACCTCGCGATATGATGCAATGCTTAGAAAGGGAATGCGACCTGACAGGTATGGCAGAGTGCCGATCGTCTACCGCTTAGACATGAGCCGTCCAGACAGCCTACTCGTCGGACAAACGTTCCCAGTAAACAACCGCGACATCATCTATGTGTCGCGCCACTTAACGACGGACATCTCAAAGTTCTTTGGTATCGTAGGTCAGCCGCTGCGAGTGGCGAACACCGGCGTAACCGCCATGCACCGTGCCGCGGATCTCGGAAACTAACGGTCACAACGACCTATCTGATCTGAACCTTCCCCGCATTCGAGCGTTTTTTTCCATTGTAGCACAAAGCTCGGGAAACTCTTCCCGTCGCGCTCTAACTCACGTTGTAAGACCGTATGTCCTTCTGGGGGATCGCGATGGCTCGCCCTATTCTCTTCTCCCGAGGATTGCTGGGACACTCCGGGCCGATCCTGATAGCAGGAGGACGAGTCGTGGCCGATATAGAGAAGCTTTTGTTGGAATCGATGTTCAAAGAACGCGATTACCGTGGCTGAATCGGATCGAAACGACGAATTCCGATATTGGGGAGATGTCAAGGCGTCTGATGCGGGATTCGTCGCGCGATCAAGCACATTGAAGTGCGTCCCTTGAGGTGGGCAGGCTAGGATGAGGAACTGACCGCCCTTTCGGGTTTTCGGAAAGGGTCCCATGGCAAAACACCGTGGTCACAGCGCCAAATCCAAACGTCAAGTATCCGGGCGGTGCGCTCAGCGGATCCCCTCCGCCGTGAGAGTGGTTCTCGCCAGTCATCCGGTTGACTTCCGAAAAGGGCCGGGCAGCTTGGTGTCGCTGGTGCGTGAGGCCGGCAGTGATCCGTTCAACAGTTCGCTATACTTCTTGCGGGCCAAACGGGGCGGATTGAGCGAGGATCGCCTGATGAGGGCTCTGGCGTCTGCCGTTATGCCAAGCGGTTGGAAATATTGCAGTTCTGTTGGCCCTGCATCGGTCACAACAGGAATCAATTCAGTCGCGCCAAATCGCCGTAGCGGGCAGTTCTGATGTTGGAGCGGTGACATCTTCAAGGCGTCGCGCTCAAATCTGGACAAGCCATGCAAACAGACGTTCTTTGGTCTCATCGGATTTCGGATTTCGCTTGCTCTTTTCGCGAAGCCGAATATCTTCCTCTGCGTCTGTGAATTCGAACGCTCAGACCGAAGGCTCCCTGCGCTCCGAAAGCAATGGGAGCCTTTTTGATTCGGAGGCCCGCCGCACTTCTTCGCGACTAGGTAACGCGATCGGATGTGATTTGCCCGTGGCGACCTCATTCGTCATGAGAGAACCAATCTCGAAAGTCGCGTTTCATTATAGGCAGCCGTAGCGATCCGTTCGAATAGCTATAGAAGGCGACTAGATTGAAGCGACAGCTTACACATGCTCAGGCGTTTCTAACAAGTTGAACAGATAGTGACCATAGGACGTCTTGCCGTACCGTCGTGCAAGGGTCTCCAGCTGATCACCATCGATGTAACCGGCGCGATACGCAATTTCTTCCGGACAAGCCACCTTAAACCCCTGTCGCCGCTCTAAGGTTCCTACGAACTCTGATGCTTCCAGCAAGCTGTCGGGCGTACCCGTATCGAGCCAAGCATATCCCCGCCCGATTCTTTCGACGTGAAGCTTGCCCCGTTCGAGATAGGCGCGGTTTACATCCGTAATTTCATACTCGCCCCGGGCGGAAGGTGTCAGGTCGGTAGCGATGTTCACGACCTCTTCGTCGTAGAAATACAGGCCAGTGACGGCCCAATTGGAGCGGGGCTTGGCCGGCTTCTCCTCGATTGCGACAGCCTTCAGTTCGCTGTCGAACTCGACGACGCCATAACGTTCCGGATTGCTGACATGGTAGGCGAAGACCGTTGCTCCCTCACTGCGTTCCATGGCGCGCTTGAAGAGCTCGGTGATGCCGTGTCCAAAAAAGACGTTGTCGCCGAGAATGAGGCACGAGGGATGGCCCGCCACGAAATCGGCTCCAATCACATAGGCTTGGGCAAGGCCGTTGGGTGATTGTTGCTCGGCGTAGCTCAGGTTGATTCCCCATTTAGAACCGTCGCCCAGCAGGAGTTGAAAGCTGGGGAGGTCCCGCGGCGTGGTAATGATCAAGATGTCGCGAATCCCTGCCAGCATCAGGGTCGACAAGGGGTAGTAGATCATCGGCTTGTCGTAGATTGGAAGCAGTTGTTTCGAGCTTGCCAATGTCATCGGATGCAGACGGGTACCGCTTCCGCCTGCAAGAATAATGCCCTTCATTTCGTCACCTCCAGGTCCGTCCGGTGCTGGATTACGCGGCGCACGGTGGCTTCGATGGAGCTCTCCCAGTAGGGCAGGCTAATGCCGTGATGTCGCGCGATTTTGCTGCAGTTCAGGCGTGAGTTAGAGGGGCGCGCTGCTGCAGTCGGGTAGTCTGTGGTCAAGATGCGGTTGACCTTAGCGGACGGGCCTCCGAGCCCTTGAGACAGGGCGAGGATTTTTTCCGCTACATCGGCCCAACTCGCATCACCCGTCCCCGCCAGATGGAAGGTGCCGCGCAGAGCCTGTGCATCCGATGCTAGCAGGTTTTTCGCGATACCGAGGATTGCCGTCGTAAGGTCCAGTGCCGATGTCGGGTTTCCTGTCTGGTCCATGACGACTGGCAGTTCGGTCCGGCTTTCGGCGTTGCGAATGATCGTCCGCACGAAATTTCTGCCAAACGGGCTGTAGAGCCAAGCGGTTCTCAGGATTACGTGATTGTCGGTGCCAGCGGCGACCGATCGCTCGCCTTCCCACTTGCTTTTGCCGTAGACGTTTACAGGGCACACCGTATCGCCTTCGGTATACGGTGTGGTTTTTGTCCCGTCGAAGACGTAGTCGGTCGATAGATGGATGATCGGGATATTCAGGGCTTTTGCGACGCGCGCCAATTCTTGCGGTGCGACCGCGTTAATCGCGTACGCACTCGTCTCGTCGGCCTCGGCGTGGTCGACTGCGGTGTAGGCGGCGGCCGAGATGATGACGTCAGGAACCGCTGCCCTGACGACCCCCTCTATGCCTCTCGGATCCTCCAGATCGAGTTGCGGACGGCCGAGCGGGATCACTTGCAAGTCGCAGCGATCCTTCCCTTGCTCGACGAGCGACTGAACGACCTGGCCGGTTAAACCGGTGACAACGACGCGCGGCATCGGGTTCATTGCACGACACCAGTTTGCATCGCCCCAAGGCGAACGCCGTCATATCCCTTGCGAAGAGGGGCCCACCACCAATCGTTGTCCAGATACCAGCGGATCGTCTTCTCCATCCCGCTTTCAAAGCTGTCTTCCGCCGCCCAGCCGAGCTCTTCTTCCAGCTTCGTCGCGTCGATAGCGTAGCGCAAATCGTGCCCCGGCCTGTCCTCGACAAACTGAATGAGCTCGTCCCGGGGGCGGAATGCAGGGGCAAGCACGTCGAGTGTGGCGCAGATGTGCCTGACTACATCGATGTTCCGCCGTTCGTTGCGCCCACCGACATTGTAGGTTTCGCCGATTCTGCCGCGCTCGGCGATCAGCTCAAGCGCACGGGCATGGTCCTCAACGAAGAGCCAGTCGCGAATGTTCGTGCCGTCGCCATAGATCGAGAGTGGCTTGTCTTCGAGCGCATTCAGGATGGTCAGCGGGATCAGCTTTTCGGGGAAGTGATAGGGACCGTAATTGTTTGAGCAGTTGGAAACCAAGATCGGCATGCCGTAGGTGCGTGCCCATGCTTTGGCGAGATGATCGGAGGCGGCCTTCGATGCCGAGTAAGGCGAGCTCGGATCGTATCGCGTCTCCTCGGAAAAGAGCTGGTCATCCGCGAGCGAGCCGTACACTTCATCCGTCGAAACGTGAAGAAAGCGAAACCTGCGTTTGCCCTCATCTTCCATGGACTGCCAATAGGCCCTTGCGCATTCTAGCAGGTTGAATGTCCCGACAACGTTAGTTTCGATGAAGTCCCTTGCTCCGGTAATTGACCGGTCGACGTGACTCTCGGCAGCGAGATGCATGACGCGATCGGGTCCGAAGGTGGAAAAGGCCTCCGAGATCGCTCGCCCATCGCTGATGTCAGCTTTGAGGAAGCGATAGGAGGGGTTGTTTGCGACGGGCAAAAGGGAGCTGAGCGTTCCCGCGTAGGTCAATTTATCAACGTTCAACACGTCATATCCCTTGTCGATAATGAGGTGTCGAATAACCGCTGAACCAATAAAACCAGCCCCGCCGGTAACAAGTACACGCATATCTCAGTGAAGTCCTTCTAAGATAAATATCGAGACTAGAGTTCTGATCCGAACTTGGATTGAAGCTCGGAAAGTCTTGGCTGGTTCCTGTCTTTGTCAGACAGGATGGCGTAATTCGGAGATACGGGCCAATTGATCCGGAGCTCTGGGTCGTTCCAAAGAAGCCCGCGATCGTGCTCAGGACTGTAGTAGTCGGTCACTTTGTAGCTGACCACGGTTGCGGGTTTCAGGGTACAGAAGCCGTGGGCGAAACCCGGCGGAATCCAGAGCTGGTGACCGTTCTCTTCGGAAAGCTCAGCGGCCACGAACCTCCCGTGGGTCGGTGATCCGCGGCGAAGGTCCACCGCCACATCCCAGAGCGCGCCGGCGTTACAGGAAACCAGTTTTCCCTGTGCGCGCGGCGGCAGTTGGAAGTGCAGTCCGCGCACAGTGCCGGCTTCAAGCGACAGCGATTGATTGTCCTGGACGAAAGAGTGCGTCCCGACGATTTCGGCGAATTGATCAGCCCGAAAGGTCTCGGCGAAGTAGCCACGCGTATCGACCAATCGCTTAGGCTTAATCAAGAAAACAGAGGGAATGGCCGTTTCTTCGATCCGCATCGTATCGTCCTTCATCGTTGTTTCCCGTGCGCGAAAGAATACGGCGCTCGTGGCGTTCTAACGATATGTTGCGTCGGCATTGCTGACGATCCCGGGAAAATGGGATCGTGAAGCGGACGTGTCATTCCACGGCCTCTTTCTCGATCACTTGGTCCACAGGGCCTGTGTGGAAAGACGCGGCTTGGATCCGCTGCATCTATCAATTGACATTCCCGCCCATGTCCCCCTAGCATCCCTCTTGCCGAGGGGCGCACTGTCACGGTGCTGAGATGGCGGTGAGCCAGACCCTTGAACCTGATCCGGATCATACCGGCGTAGGAACGGCGAGGGCCCTTCTGCTCACCAGCCGTCTTTGCGCTTGTCGACCGGATCTCCGTCCATTTCGGGGAGGTCGCATTGCTCGTGTCTGTTCTTGGCTCAAACCGAAAAGGCTCAGGCCACAAGCAGGTGGGGCTATGACCGCGATCGCCGTCACCATCGCAGGCTCGGATTCCGGCGGCGGGGCCGGCATCCAGGCGGATCTGAAGACGTTCTCTGCGCTCGGCGTTTATGGCGCAAGCGTGATCACTGCGGTCACGGCGCAGAATACCCGTGGCGTTTCTGCGGTTGAAGATATCTCCCCGACCGTCGTTGCGGCTCAGATCGACGCGGTGTTTTCGGATCTCGCAGTGGGAGCGGTGAAAATAGGCATGGTCTCGCGGCACGAGACGATCGCAGTGATCGCGGCTGGTCTGAAGCGCTACGACCGGCTGGCTGTCATCGACCCGGTGATGGTGGCAACCTCCGGCGACCATTTGATGCAGCCGGACGCGATCGCGACGCTCAAGGAGGAGTTGTTGCCGCTGGCACTCATTCTGACGCCGAACCTGCCCGAGGCGGCGCTGTTGACCGGACGCGGGATCGCTGGAACCGAAACCGAGATCGCGCACCAGGCCGAGATACTTCTGAAACTCGGTGCGCGTTCGGTGCTGATGAAGGGCGGACATGCCAAGGGCAAGGACGCGACCGACGTTCTCTTTGGCGAGGGGGATGTCCTCAACCTGTCGCGGCCGCGGATTAAAACCAGGAACGATCACGGCACCGGGTGCACGCTCTCGGCCGCAATCGCCGCTGGGCTTGCGCTGGAAAAGTCGATCGCGGATTCGGTCGTCACAGCCAAGGCTTATTTGCATGCTGCGCTGGTCGCGGCCGACGGCCTGGCCATCGGCCAGGGGCATGGGCCAGTGCATCATTTTCATCATTGGTGGGGCAACGATAGGGCGTCGATCGATGGGCCTTCGAACGTCGCCGAGGTCCAAGGCGATCTTGGCAGTATGTCGCGATCTGGTTGAGCCGTTTGGCATTGCCTCGGCTCTACCTCAGGCCACTGCCGCGCTGGGCAGGGCGGATTGCTCGCCCTTGAGCATCTTGCGATAGAGCGCCACATGCTCGCGTGCGCAATCGACGTGGCTCGTCGGCCGCCTGAGCGTCGCGCGCAGATTGTCCCATGCCCGCGGGGCGGCCAAGACGTCGATCAGGCGGTCGGCCAGATCCTGGGCGCTGCCGGCGCGGAAGTGATAGCCGTCCAGCCGGTCGCGAACCTTTTCGGCCATGCCGCCGATGTCGGAGCAGAGGATCGGCCGGCCGTGATGTAACGCTTCCTGTATAACGACGGGGGAGTTTTCCCACCAAACAGAGGGCATTACCACCCAGTCGACCGAGCGCATCAGCCGCGGCATGTCCTGGTTCTGGTAGGCGCCGTAGAAGCGGACGCGACGACCGGCGTCCTCGATCAGTTTCGCCACCTTCTCTTGATAGTCCTTTGGCTGACGCTCGAGGTTGCCGCCAAAGATCATCAATGAGGAATCATCGCCCCAGATATCTTCGGGCACGCGCGATACCGCGTCGATCAGTACGTGAACGCCCTTGAACGGCGTCATCTGCCCGAAATAGGAAAAACGGTTGCGTCGAGCTGTCGGCGACGGCAATTCGCGGGCCGGCGCCTTGTCGCCCATGACGATGCCGTTCTCGATCACGAAGATCTTTGCGGCCTCGAGCCCCCACTCGACATAGCGGTTGGCGAGAAAGGCACTCGGCGCAATGAAAGCGTCGGCGAGATTAAGCATGCCGCGCACGAATTGTTCGCGGCGAACGAACCGCGACACCGGGATTTCGGGGAAGCACGTGTGGCAACTGATCGGTGAAGCGCCGTTGCAAAGCTGGCCCGAGGGGCGTTTCACCATTTGCCCGTGATTGTGGCAGATCGACAGATACTCATGGAACGTCACGACGATGCGTGCTTTGGGCAGGGCATCGCGAACGGCATAGAGCGCTTCCAGGCCGAAGCCGAGGATATGATGGAAGTGAACGATGTCCGGCTTGATATCCCCGACAAAGCGCAGGAGATCTCGGCGGATCGCGTCCGTATCGCCGTTCGACAGGAAGAAGTGGTCGAAGTCCTCGGCGTGGTAGAGCACTTCGTCCATAGCGAGACGCAGGCTCATCAGCGCGGAAGCGCCATGGCGCGGAACCGGATTGCCGACGCGGGCGAGGTAGATCGATTCCACACCCGACAGCCCGTTCAGCGCCTTGTGAAGACCATGCGAAGCAATTTCCGCCCCGCCGAGCGAATGGGTCGGGTGGCCATGGGAGACCACGAGTACGCGGAGTTTTTCGCTCATGCGCCAGCCTCTTCGAAAAATGTTTTGGCAGTTTCGGAGGCGGGCATCCATCGGCCGCGGAACAGCGTCCGATCGACACGTTCGATGAAGCGCGCGGTGGCGGCAGCGCCCGCTCCGGGCACCTCGTCCGATCCCACCATCTGCAGGGAAGGAAGCCAGTAGGCTTCATAGCCCTTTCCGCTCAGGCGAAGGGCAAGATCGAGCCCCTTCAGCGCTGCGCCGAGATAGGTCGGCGACGGGCCTGCGTCCTCCATCAGCGCTTCGCGCGGCAGGATGCAGCAATCGAGCGATGCAGTTGCGACCCGCGTCAGCTTCAGGCGGTTGACGGCGCCGACAGGATAGCCGGCGTAGCGGCTCGATTGCAGATGGTCGGGGCGATCAAGCGACGTGCTGCCGGCCCAGCGGATCGAGTGATCCTCATAGGCAAGGGTCGGAGAAATGATGCTTCCCGTCTTTGCCTCGTAAGCGGAAACGAGTGCCTGATACCATCCGGCATTGGCTGGCGTCAGCGACGAGGAAAGCAGAACGACCGCGTCGCTGTTCACGCTTTCGACAGCCGCTTGCGCCAGGTCGCATGCATCGCCGGCGCCTTCGACGGAGACGAGCCGCAGCGGCAAGCGATAGAATTCCGAGAGTTGACGGATGTGGACCGCGTGTCGTCGGAACCGCTCGGTCTGCAGAACGAGCGCGATCGGGGCCCGGCGCGTTTGCGGATCAAGCGCGAGCAGCCCCAGGAGCGGCGCGAAATCCGTTTCGGTTTCTCCGGCGACAAGAAGGATGGCGGTACCCTCGGCCTGGTCGAAGGGGCCCATGTCGACAACGGTCTCGATGGTCGGTGCGGTGCTGCGCGCCGCCGTCAGGAAAGGGACGATCTGCCGGTCGATAATATCGGGCAGGGCCCAGCTTGTCGGATCGATCGAGGAGAGCAGTCGTAGCGCGGCAGCGCGCGCGGGCAGCCGGACCGGGAAAAGTGGCATGTAGGCGCGGCGGGCGTCCCTGAGGGTGAGTTCGATGTGAACTGGTCCCTCCGCCTCGCCATTAAGCACCTCGACGCTACTAATAAAGCCATGCGATCGGCGGTGACCGGAAATCGCGCTTTTGAATTCCGGCCGATCAACGAAAGCCTCTTCGACGTCGGAACGTTCGGTACGGGTCCAGGCTGCGTCCAGTCTTGCGCCGCCGCCCTGTCGGCAAAGTCGCACGCTTTCAACATGGCCTTCCGCGTCTAAGAGCCAGCCCGAAATCAGGAAGGCACCATCCTCACCCTGGTAGAGCGCATCCACGCCAAGGCGGACGGGAACCGGAAGGCTTGAGATCGTCTCGGTGCCATCGTATCCGCTCGCGGCATCGCGCAGGCGAAGCATGACCTGGGGCGAACTCTGGCTCTGGAGCAGCATCGCGCGGATATGGCCGGGTGTCTCGAGCGGACCGGTCACGACCCGGCGTTCGTGGAGCCCGGCATAACGCCAGGCGCCACGGCCGCGATAGAATATGCCCTTGATGTCGCGCGCTCGGGGCAGATCGTTTGCGGACAGGAGGCCGACGAAGCCATTCGCACCGTCAGGGGCGTCGTTGCGCTGGAAAATGGCGACGTTGCAATCGGCAAGGACGGTATCGTCACCCTTGACGATCGCCCGGCAGACGCCGGCGGGCAGGTCGTGCGCCCATCCTTTCAGGGCGATGGTCCCGTCATAACCCTCGCCAAGCAGTTCGATGTATCCGTCGCTCGCCGCTCCGGTTTTAAGCAGGGTCGTAATGGCTGCGAGCCGTTGATCGGCATGCGGTGGCTTGATCAGCACGTCGACCAGACGACCGAGGACATGGACAACCTGCGGACCGGCGAAATCCTTCAGCATCGCCGTCACTTCACCGATCGAAGCAGCGCGCGGCGCGACCATGTAGCGCTTGCCGTTACCCGCCTTGCCGAAGCGCAGGGTTGTCGGCAGAGGATCGGACCCTTCGATCGGCAACAGCGCGGCAAAGCCATGCGTGGCGGAAGACTGGGGCGCCGCCAGCCGCCAGCCGACAACCGATGCCATCACCTGGGTTGACGCATCTTCATTGATCTCGACCGACAACTGATCGGCCATCGGGCCACCGGTACCGATAACGAGCAGCAGTGTTTCGTCGATCGGGCAGGCGATAATGCGCCCACTGCGCGCGATGCGGCCAAGCGGTGCGGGGCTTGCGGAAAGGCTGAGTTCCGAACTGGGCATGAGATGTGCCTCAGGTCCGAAGAAAGACGGAAAGGATCGCGCCTGCCGCAAAGCCTGCAAGCACGAAGAGCAGCAGAAACGCCGGCTTCAGATCGCCGTTCGAGCGCTGCTTTAATGCGTTGAGGCTCTTTTCCATACCCGCGATCACACCGTCGAGCCGCATCAAGTGGACGTCGAGATCGGTCAGTCGCTGGGTAATTTCTCCGCGGAGGTTCGCGACATCGTCGCTGATTGCTGCAAGCCCGGGGTTTTCGGCTTCATCGCCGTCATCAACTTTCGACCGCAGGGCGGAACGCTGCGAGACCTGCAATTGCCGTTGCGCTGCCATCAATACGTCGAGCTTGTCGAGCACTTTTGCAAGCGGTGCTGCAATCAGTGCTTCGGCCGCCTGTTCGTCGGGCTTGGGAACACGAAGCGGCAATTCGCCGCCTTTGCCGGTCGCCGCAAGCACGACGAGTTCGCCGCTGCGCGCGCTCGCCATCTCAGGCAACGCGATTTCAAACGCGTGGTTGCCGTCGCCAATCCCGTTACGCTTGAGATCGGGCCGGTTGCGGTCGGCGAGCGCCTCGGCGATCACCTTGCCGTCGAGAAGCACGCGAATGGCAAGCCGCTTTTCCGGGGTTTCCGGGTCGAAGGCCCAGCCGAAGACGCGGCCCTGGTCGATTGCGTCCACGCGGCCCTTCAGCGGCTTTGCATTGTTCTGCTCCGGTGCGACGTCCGGTTTGTCGGCAGCTACAGACATGGTCTTTCCTCTAGGCGGCGACGGTTTCTCGGGGCTCGATCGCGTCGATGAGCGTGAGATAACGCCGAGCAGTGGTATCGATATCGTTGGGCTTGCGGGCATTGGCCGATAGGCGGCGCCGAAGGTCTGGGCTTTCCGCCATGCGGCGCATGGCGGCAGCCAACGCACGCGGATCGTTTGGCGAGACGGTGATGCCGTTGACGCCGTCCTGGACCATTTCGGCCATGCCGCCGATATTGCTGGCGATCACCGGTTTACGCTGGGACTGCGCCTCACCGATGACGAGCGGTGCGTTCTCCCACCAAATCGAAGGCACGATGGTGCAGTCCACAGCGGCAATGAGGTCGCCGATGTCTTCGCGCCTGTAGGCGCCGCGCTGTTGGACCGAAGGCGCCGTCTTCTTGAAGAGCCGGGCGATCTCGTCCTTGAAACTGTCGGCCTGGAAGGGGGCGCCCCCGTGCACCCGCAGCTCAAAACGCAGGCCCTCGTCGATCAGCTGCCGCGCAGCCTCGAGAAGCACCGACGTGCCTTTCCACGGATTGAGATTGCCGAAATAGCCGAAGACCGGCCGATCGTTGTCCGGCTGGCCTTTGCGCGACGGCGCGTCTCGTGGCGGCAGGCCATTGGCAATCACGTCGATTTGGTCACCGTTAAGACCCCAGTCGATAAAGCGTTGCCTCAGAAACTGGCTCGGCGAGATGAAGCGATCGACGGTTCTGAGCAACGCTTTCAGATGCTGCTCGCGCAACACGAAACGATCGAGCGGAATGTCCTTGAAGCAGCTATGGCAACGGTCGGGGCTCGATTTGTGACAAAGCTCCTTGCCGCTGGTGCGCACCATCAGCCCGTCGTGGTGGCAGAGCGGATAGTAGTCGTGCAGCGTCATCACGATCCGGCAGTCGGGCAAAGTGCGGCGGACGATGTGGGGAAACTCAGCGCCAAGCAGCAGCAAATGGTGGATATGAACCACATCCGGCCGGAAATCGCGCAAGAGCTCGGTGAGGTCAGGCACGACGCCATAAAGGTCGATCTGGCTCATGAAGAAGCGATCGAAATGGCCGGACCACAAAAGCACCTCGTCACCTTCGGGGCCGATCGCCTGAAAGCTCGTGCCGGGCCGCACCTGGCGGTGGGTCTGGTTGGTGGCGCCGAGGAAAAGCGCCTCGTGACCAGCCCGCTGATAGGCACGGAAAAGGTCGTGCGCGAAAATCTCCGTGCCGCCGGGGTGGAGCGCGGGATGATTGTGCGCGGCGACCAGAATGCGCTTCTTCATCCGCTCACACTCCGGCGTTCGGCGACGAACACATCCTGGTAGTGACCGGCACTTTGGCCCCGCCAGTGACCGAGCGATTTCAGGACCGTCGTGAAGCCTGCCCGCTCCAGCGCCCGGTCGAGGAAGCCGTCGTCGAAACCGACGGCGGCAAGCGGCGGCAGGCCGGGCACGAACCAGCAGGGGCCGTCGCCGCTGCGAACGAAGGCAAGACGGGGATCCCGCCGACCGTGCTCATCCTTTGCAGCGATGCTGTCGACCACGAAGGCGGTGACGAAAAGCCGTCCGCCAGGCTTCAGCATCCGGTTGATCTCGCTGAAATAGACGAGCACCTCGTCCGGCGGCAGATGGGTGACGATCGACGTCATGATGGCGAAGTCGAACTGGCGATCAGGGTAAGGCAGCTTCAGCGCCTTGCCGTTGATCCTGCCTGACGGGTTGTAGAGTTCGTGGGCGATGTCGACATGCTGGAAGGTGAAATTCGGATAGACCGGCGTGACGGATTGACGGCACCAGGTGACGCCGCCTTCCACCGGGTCAATACCGACATAGCGCCCGTGATCGCTATCGAGATACTGCGTCAGCGGAACGGCCATGCGGCCGATGCCGCTGCCGATGTCGAGCACGCTGCTCTTCGGCTGTAATCCGCCCATGCGGATGAAGTGGCCGAGAAACTCCGCGCCGACAGCCCGGTAGTTGCCATCTCCGACGAAGACGCTGTTTTGGTCCGGCTGCGGCAAGAAACGATTGGCGAGAACCGTCTGAAGCATGCCTTCGATACGGTCTTCGTTCTGTTGCCAGGCCGGCTGCAGGGTCTCTGCGTGGCGAAGTGCGGGCTGGTTCATGCGGCGCTCCTGGCGGCAGGCTTACGGGTGCTCGGCGCTGCCGCCTCTTCGGCGCCGAGGTAGGATGGCATCAGGGTGGTAATGTCTTGGTTCCAGCGCTCGGTGTGCAGCCATGCATTGTACTGGCTGGCGACGCCGCGCGTGTAATCCTGGCTGCGGCTGATTGAGCGCCGCTCCAGATGATAAAGACAGGCTGCAGGCTCATAGACGATGTCGAAGCCGGCTTGCCGGATCTTGAGGCAGAGGTCGCTGTCCTCGTAGTCGCCGATCACGAAGTCTTCGGCATAGCCGCCGACGAGGTCCCACACCTCCTTGCGCATCACCTGGCAGGCACCGGTGACGCCGGGCACGCTGCGCGTTTCCTGCGCCGGCGCATAGGCGCCCGGCATGCCCTTATAGAAATGGTGATTGAGCCAGATGTCCTGCTTGTTGCGGGCAAAATAGAGGCCCGCATGCTGCAGCGAGCCGTCCTCGAACAGCAGCTTTGGGCCGATGGCGCCGATCGACTTTTCCTTCAGCACCGGCAGCGCAAGCTTTTCCAGCCAGCCGGCCCCACATGGCACGACGTCCGAGTTGAGCATGACGATGACAGAACCACGGGCAAAGCGTGCGCCGGCATTGCAGGCGCGCGCATAGCCGCCGTTGCGGTTCATCACCACGAGCTTCATCGAAAGCCCGTGAAGCAGATGAAAGCCACCGAGGAGGTGTTCCGTCTCGTCGTGGATCTCGGGAGAATCCAGCACATAGATGATCTCGGCGTTGGCCGCGACGAAAGGATCGGTCGCAAGTCCCGACAGCTGGAAGCGCAGGAAGCCGAGCACGCGGTAGAGGGGAACGACGATCGAGATGAGAGGCGCGGCCAACATCGGGCCGAAGTCCTTGGTCTGGTCGACCCTGATCGTCTTGCCCAGTCGCTGCTCCACGTCTTTCAGCGCCGGCGCAAGGATCGTGCGGAATGCCTGATCGTTGGCGTGCTGGGGCGGAACGGCACGCAGGATGCGGTTGCGTTGCGTTGCCGGATCGAAGGGTTGCGGTTTTGGCACCAGCGGCTTGACTGCGCCGGACGCCAGCCGCAACTGGAAGCGCGGCTGAAGAAGGGGACCAAGCGGATCGCGCATCGGCAGCCAGCTGACAAAACCGGTCACGTCGGTCTTGGAGCCTTCCTCCGTGCCGCGGGCCCAGCCCGGAAATTCATACCAGTTTCCATCGAGCGGCAAGGCCGTGCCGTCTTCCTGGAGATAGTCGATGCCGGCAAGAACGCCATTCGCGTCCCGCGTCCAGCCGCCGATGAGCAGGCCTTCCGTCATGGCAAGGGCGAGGTCGATCTCAGCACCTGGATGGAGTGCGGACTTGCCCGCCTGCTTGGCCGGCAGGGCGGAGCGAAGCTGCAGGTCGATCGCAAGGGCGGTACCGCTTTCCGGAACCTCGCTTAAGGACCGCACGACGAACTCACGCAAGCCCGGCGCTGCGCCGTGCTCGGGCCACCATTGCTGGAGGTTGGGATATCGGGAACCGCGCGGCGAAAGCTCGCGCACGGCGATACCGCGCTTTCCCATGATGATGAGCGAGAGCGCCTGCGGCGCGCGCGGCGATTCAAGAATGAAATGGCAGCGGCGCTGGCCGCGCTCGGTTCGGCCGGTCACGGCGAATTGCTGCGGCAGGGGCAAAACCGCTTCGGCGCCGAGCGCATAGATCGCGTTGATCTCGCCTAACTCGGCATTGACGGTCGTCTCTGCCAGATAGCGTCCATGCGCGAGCCGACAGGCGATGGTTGCGGGGCGCTGCCCAAGGTTCAGGGCGTGGATGACGTCATCGACGAGGCCGATAAAGAACTCGTCACGCGACAGGCGAAACGCGCTTCGCCAGACCGTGAGCAGATTGTTGAGAAACTTGAGACGACCTTCGGGCTGAAGATCGGAAAGCTGGGCCGCCAGATCGAGGAAGGGGAGTTTGGCGGTCGGTTCCAGAACCACCGTCTGCAGAACCTCGCCGTCCGCCGCGATTTCGGCGAGTTCGCGCTCGTTTCCGGGGCGCATCGCCCAGAAGATCCGCTGGCCCCCTTGGGTGCGCGGAAGCGCCATGCTGACGAGAGGTACGAGGGACCGCGACGCGGAAAGGGCGTATTTGTTCTTTGCCGAGAGTTCGGAAGGTGCGTCCCAGATCAGCACAGCAACGTCGAAGCCGAGCCTGAAAGCTGCGGCGCTTGTGAAGTCGAGGCCGAAGCTTCTGATACGGTCGTCTGCCGTCACGCGCTACTCCTGAAGGACAGAAGGGAGGGCGCCCCACGGGAGGAAGTGGGGCGCACCAGTCAATCTCAATGGATCGTGAAGTAGTGGTTCGGATTCGCCTGGATGTCGTCGGCGTCCGCATTGACGAGCGTCAGCGTATCGCCATGGCCGAAGTCGATGACCACGTTGCCACCAACCTGGGTGACGCGCGATGCCAGATCTTCCGGCGACGAAATGTCGAGGCCGTTGATATCCTTCGAAATCTGCAGAAGGTCTTCGCCGGGCGTGAAGTCGAGGATGACGTCGTTGCCGCCACCGCCGTCGAACACGAATACGTCGCTGCCTTCACCGCCGGTCATGACGTCGTCGCCCTGGCCGCCGTTGATGATGTCGTTGTCGGCACCACCGAACAGAATGTCGCTGCCGCGGCCGCCCATCAGCAGATCGCTACCGCCGCCGCCAATGAGAATGTCATTGCCGTTGTCGCCGTAGAGCAGGTCGTTGCCCTGGCCGCCGAACAGAACGTCGTTCCCGTTGTCGCCATGGAGAACATCGTCGCCCCAGCCGCCGAACAGGGTATCGCTGCCGTTACCGCCGAACAGCATGTCATCACCTTCGTCGCCGAAAATGGTGTCGTCGCCATTGCCTCCGTTCACGAAGTCATCGCCAGCACGGGCATGGATGAAGTCGTCGAAGCGTGAGCCAAAAAGGGCGTCATCATACGCGCCGCCTTCCAACGTGGCCATATGCTACTCCTCTTAGTTGTTGCTTACGTCATCTTGGTTGTTGCTTGCGCTCATCCCCGGTCTCAAACCGGTGGCGAGCGCGGCGACATTGCACTGCAAAAAAACATATGGCAACAGCAAAAAAGAAATAAAATCAGCTGTGCTGTATTATTATCTGCTACCTACGATGTATATCTTGTATCAGTTTGATGATTATCCCTGATATCTAAGGGGTGGTAGATTTGTTATTACTTAGAAATAAATTCAAAATTAGAAACAAATTGCCGGCGAAATTGAATTTCGCCGGCGCAGGTGGTGTTGGAGCCTACTGGATCAGTCTTCGCGGAAGGCTCGATTGAGGCTCTCTGCAATCGGCGAGACCATGTAATCGATCGCCGAGCGCGGCTTGTGCACGATCAGCACTTCTGCAGGCATACCGGGATAGAGGCGAATGTCCGGGTTGGCGGTGAGCGACGCCGGCGCAATGCGCGCGCGCGCCACGTAATAGGAGACGTTCGACTTTTCATCGACCGACTGATCGGCCGCGACGTAGCTGATCTCGCCGTCGAGCGGCAGGTGCGAGCGCTGATTGTAGGCGGTCAACCGGATCTGCGTCTTTGAGCCGATGCCGATGCTGTCGATGTCGCGGGTGCCGACATGCATTTCGACGAGAAGCGGCTCGTCCTCTGGAACGATGTCGAGCAACGGCTGGCCGGCCGAAACCGCGCTGCCCGGTGTGCGCAACTGAATGTTGGTGACGATGCCGGTCTGCGGCGAGCGGATTTCGAGGCGGCTCAAGACGTCCTTGGCCGAGACCAGCCGCTGTCCCACATCTGCAAGTTCGAGGCGGGCGGTCGTGATTTCGCCGGCGATCTCCGACTGGAATTCGTTCTCGATACCGGTCAGCCCGAGTTCCGCTCCGGCTTCCGCCTTTTCGGCCTGGGCCTTGTTGCCGGCAAGCTCACCGCGCGAAGCGGCAAGTTCGCTGAGCTTGGCATCGATCTCGATCAGCTTGGAGCGCTGGGCAAACTCTTTTGCCACCAGCGTCGCGATTGCGGTGCGCTGCTCGGTGATCAGTTCGATCTGGCGGTCGGTCGCCCTTATCTGCTCGGCAAGCGACTTGGCTCTTTCCGAATACTCTTCGATGGTCTTGCCCTGAACCTCTAGCCGGCCGGCCTTTGCTTCGCGCCGCCGGTCGAAGAAGTTTGTCTCCGCCTTGACGGCGTCGTCGGCAGCGGTTTCCGAAGTGCCCATCAACTCATCGGGGAAATCTATCTGCGCGGCTTCCGTCTGCTCCGCCCTGAGGCGGGCAAGCTTTGCGATCAGACCGAGGCGCCGGCTTTGCAGTGCCTCGAGGTCGGATCGGGCGCGGGTGTCGGCAAGCTTGACCAGCGGCTGGCCGAGCGTGACGCGATCGCCTTCCTGGACGAGGAGGCGATCGAGGATGCCGCCTTCGAAGTGGCTGACGGTCTTGCGCTTGGAATCGACCACGATCGTGCCGCTTGCGACCGACGCGCTGCTAAGTTCCGTCGAAAACGCCCAGCCGAAGAAGCCACCGAAGGCGACGAGGATCGTCGTCAGGCCCGCAAGGACCACGCCGCGCAGCGGCGCGGTGGCGCTGCTTTCGGCGTCCGCGTCCAGCCCGTGCAGCGGGTGGGGCCGCTCGGGGATCGCGGGCAGGTTCGCGCGATCGTCCTTGGCCACGAGTGTGCGTGCCTCGCGAGAGGCTGGCAGGTTCTGTTTGTTCGTCATGCGGATACGCCTTCCCGCCTCGGCTCGCCGGGTGTCATGGATGCGACCACGTCGGTGCGCGGGCCAAACTGTGTGATGCGCCCGTTTTCAAGAACGAGCAGTTTGTCGGCGGCCTGCATGATCGTCGGCCGGTGGGCGATCATGATGACGATCGCGCCGTCGTTGCGCGCCCGCTCGATCGCCCTGATCAATGCCCGCTCGCCGATGGCATCGAGATTGGCGTTCGGCTCGTCGAGAACGATCAGGCGAGGGCGGTCGTAAAGGCAGCGGGCAAGGGCGATGCGCTGGCGCTGGCCGCCCGAAAGCGTCAGGTGCCCATCGCCGACCGGGGTGTCGTAGCCGAGCGGCAGGCGCCCGATCATGTCGTGCACGTCGGCAAGCCGAGCCGCCTCGAGCACCTTTTGAGGTTCGCCTTCCTCCATGCGCGAGATGTTGTCGCGGATGGTTCCTTCGAGCAGCGAGACGGACTGCGGCAGGTAGCCGGTCATCTGGCCAAAGGAAGCGCGCTCCCACAGATAGACATTGTTGCCGTCGAGGAAGACGCCGCCGGTGGTCGGCTTTTGAATCCCGACGAGGAGCCGGGCCAGTGTCGACTTGCCCGCCGCCGAGGGGCCGACGATGCCGAGAACTTCGCCGGGCGAGAGCGAGAAGGAAACGCCCTTGATGATCGGCACATCGAGGCCGGGCGCCGCGTAAACGAGCTTATCCACAACAAGATCGCCCTGCGTGCGCGGCTGCGGCATGGTCTGGCGCACGGCCAGATCCTGGTTCAGTGCAGTCTCTATCCGGCGCCAGCTTGCAATCGCGAGCACCCATTGGCGCCAGTTCTCGATCATCGAATCAAACGGGGCGAGCAGGCGTCCAACGAGGATGGTCGTCGCCATCATCGCGCCGGGCGAAATCTCCTGTTTCATCACGAGGATAGAGCCTGTTGCCAGTGCGGCCGCCTGGATCATGAAACGCAGCGAACGGGTGATCGAAGCCATCGCCTTGCTACGGCTTCCGCTGGTCTCCAAAGCGTCGAGCGCGTGCAGCTGCGCGGTGCGCCAGCGGCGGGCGAGTGCTGGCAGCATGCCCATCGCTTCGATCGCCTCGGCATGGCGCAAGCTTGAACCAATTTTCGAAACGGCCTCGATATTGGCTTGATTGGCCTCTTTCATCAGTCGGCGAGTCAGCAAGTCAGTCAGCAATCCACAGCATACAAGCAGGGCAATGGAAATGGCGCCAAGAAGGCCGAACATCGGGTGCAGCGCAAAGAGCACCCCGAGGAAGATCGGCGACCAGGCGGCATCGAGCGGGGCGCTGACGGCAGACGTCGTGAGGAAGCTGCGCAATTCAGCCAGGTCCCGCAGCGACTGGGTCGCCCGGGTCAGCCCTTGATCGGCGGCCGCCTGAACGGCGGCGGTCAGCACCGGCAGGTTCAGCCAGCGCACGACCGCACTACCCATCGCCTGGAACGTCAAAGCCCTGATGTATTCGAGCACGCCGTAGATCACGAGCGCGCCGATGACGAGAATCGTCAGCATGGTCAGCGTGTCCATGCTCTGGCTGTTCAACACGCGGTCATGAACTTGCATCATGTAGAGTGGTGTCGAGAGCTGCAATATGCCGATGCAAGCACTCAGCACGGCTGCATAAATAAGTGCCAAAGCGAACACGCGGCGTGCCTTCAAAATAAGCAGCCGCGGATCGTTTGCTCCATTTTGCGCCTTCTTTGGCCCAATTTGGTTCTTGCTAATCATATTGCCTCGTTTGCTGTCACGCGTGGCGATTTTCTGGATAAGTTCGTTGGGGTCTTGAGGAAGCTATTTTGTTTGTTATCACTTAAATCACAGTGTTGCCGTGATAAGTGTGACACAATAATGGTGGAATGCTCAAGATAGTCGTATTCGGGGGGAGTAAAGGGGGCGAAAAATTGCTTCAAAATTTGAAGTAATTTTTGAATATTGTAGTAATGCTCAGTTGGAGAGAGGGATGAATCAAAGGATTCTCTATCCGTTCGCAGATTTTGGCGGCGCTGTTGCCATCCGCCCCGGGGATGACGCAGTTGGAAGTGCCCCTGAACATGACAATATTGACCAGGAGAGCGAAGCGTCCGTGGTCACATACTTCGAACTGGCACGGATGATGGAACGGGCCAGCCGGCGCTTTACCGGCCTGTTGCGTGCCGAGCTGACGAAGCTCGGTGTCGACGATATCGGCCCGGCACAGGCGATGGTCCTTCTGGCGATCGGCGATGCGGAAGTGTCGGTGGCGGAGCTTTTGGACCGTGGCCACTATGTCGGCTCCAACGTTTCCTACTACCTGAAACAGTTGGGCGACGGGGAGTATATCGACAGGGCCGCCTCCCAGCGCGACCGGCGCTCGGCCCGAATCAAGCTTTCGGACAAGGGCAAGCAACTGTGCGATGCCCTGCGCAAGGCGGCTGGCGCCTATGAACGTGTCCTTAGCCACGGCGAGCAGGACCGGCGCAATCTCGAAACCGCATTTCAAACGCTGCACCGGCTCGAGCTGGTTTGGGGGAATGCAACGCGCTACGGCATCTAAGATGCCCGCGCACAGGCTGTCCTTTCAACGGCTATAGGCAGGGAATATGCACGTAGCATTTGTACACCGGCGCGGCTTCTGCCAGTTCGCCGCTCTCGCGTCTCATTTGGCGCAGACGGGAAATGAAGTGACACTCGTGACGGAAACCGTGGATCAGCGGATTCCGTCAACGCGCGTCATTCGCCACAGAGCAGAACCCGGCCCGCAGGCCAATTCGCAGATGGCAAGGCACCTCGGTGTGCCTGACCATCATGTCCGGATCGGTCACCGGGTCGCCGAAACCTTCGATGCCATGGCCCGCCAGGGGCAGGTGCCCGACGTTATCGTCGGGCACATCGGCTGGGGCGGCATGACCTTCGTCAAGGATGTGCTGCCGAATGTCCCGGCACTCGGTTATTGCGAATTTTTCTACCGCGCTGAAGGGGCCGATATCGGCTTTGCCCCCGACGACAAGCCCGACCAGGATACGCGCAAACGGCTGCGGCTGCGCAACATGGCGCAACTCATGACGCTTGATGCGATCGATGGTGGCTTCAGCCCGACCCAGTGGCAAAGGAGCCTTTATCCGGCGGAGCATCGCGCCCGTATCGGCGTCTGCCACGAAGGCGTCGACACCCGCGTCTTCCGTCCGGACCCGTCGGCGTCGTTGAAGCTTCCGGACGGACGGGTGCTAAAGGCGGGTGATCCGCCGATCGTTACCTTCGTCGCCCGCGATCTCGAGCCCTATCGCGGTTTCCCGCAGGCGTTGGAGGCGGCGGCAAAGGTCGCGAAGCGCCATCCCAATGCGCTTTTCGTTTTCGTCGGCGGCGACGGCGTCAGTTACGGCGCCCCGCCGCCCGGTGGCGGCTCCTGGAAAGACTACCTGCTTCAGTCCCTGGATATCCCGGCCGACCGGTTCCTGTTTCCGGGCGTAGTGCCGCATGGCGTCCTGAAGCAGCTGTTCCAGATTTCGGCCGCCCATATCTATCTGACCTATCCTTTCGTGCTTTCCTGGTCGGTCCTGGAGGCCATGGCCTGCGGTGCTCTTGTCATCGGATCGGAGACCGCGCCGATGCAGGAGGTGTTGAGCAACGGCCGCAACGGCCTGCTCGTGCCGTTCTTCGACACGGATGCGCTGGCGGAGGCGATCTCGGGCGCCTTGCAGCAACCGGAGAAGTATTCCGAGTTGCGTGCGGCGGCCCGCCGCACCGTCGAGCAAAGGTTCCGTCTGGGCGATTGCATAGCACGACAGATGACATTGCTCGATAAGGCAATGGGAAATCCGGGATCCACTCAAATATTACGGGTCTCATCTGCATAATACTTCAAAACCCGAAGTATTATTTCACGAAAAACGCAAATATAACTTATTGTGCAGTGCAAATATCCTTGATATGCTTTCTCTAGGTCGTTGAATTCGCCGGTTTATTTCAGATCGGTGGATTCAACTACAGAGAGAATTCGGTTGTATTGAGGGTGGCGCGTGCAAGGGTTGGTGTCTTCTGGCGTGAGGTATTCGCAGGCGAAGAGAAAGCTGGTGTTGGCCTCGGATCACGATAGGGCGAGTGTCCAGGGCAGTGGCATAGAGCACCTGGTTCATTTTCTTCCGGCAGGCGATCAGCCTGATGCGACGCTCGAAAACGTGTTTCCGTTGATCGGGCTTGCCTTTTCAAGGGAGGGCGAGGCGGATCTGGCCGACGGCATCGTCTCGTTGCGGGCGCTTGGCACCGTCCCGGAGATCCCGATCAAGCGCTTGAGCGCCGAGGCCGTCAGCGAAAGTGCGGGGCTCATTCAGGCGCTGGTCGATGGTGGTGTCGGACGGCTTGCCCGGTTCTCGTCGGCAATCACCTCGGAGCTTGCGCTGCTTCGCCGCGAGCGCGAAACGCTGCTCGAAAACTACCGCGCGCTCGAAGATGCGTTCCAGGCGCGCAATTGGGAGCCGGTCGCGGAAGTCTTTGCGCACGACCCCTATGTCGATCCCAAGGATGAAGGCATCGGCCATCTGATCGCCAATGCCTTTGTCGAGCAGCTCCTGCCGGTCTCCAGTCATGGCGTCGCCGGCATTGCACTTCACTTCAACTCGGTCCCACGGGATGGCGGCGAACTGGTCGTCGTCTTGAGTTATGTCGAAAGCGGCGAGGGGGTTGCCGAGTGGGCCGTTCCATTCTCGCAGCTCGTTCCAGGCTGGAACTTCTTTGCCCTGCCGCGTACCTGCGGGGGTGGCGCGAAGACCCTGCGGCTGCGTGTTTCGACGACCGGTAGTGAGACGATCGGGCTTTCGCTCGGCTATCCCATCGCCAGTGAACACTATACGGCTCGATCCGAGACCCGCCACGCCGACCTTGATCTGCGCCCTCTAGCGTTTCGCGTCTATACCGGCCTGCCCGGCGTCAAGCCGACGCGAATGCCGAACATGATCGCGCCGACCGCGCTGCTCGACGGCCACTTCATCGAGGACTATCGCCTGTCGGTCGATCTGCTCAGCCAGATCGTCGACGTATCGGTGACGCCGGTTGTGCCGGAATTCCAGACGGTACGCTTTCTCGAACACGAGCACGCCGTCGTCTGCCACCCGCTTGCAAATGGCGTCTCGGCCGGCGCCGTCGGTCGCGCTGTCGAACCCGGCACCATATCCTTCTCCGCAAGCGCTGTGGTCGATCATCCCAAGGGCGCCCCGGCGGCCGTCAGCTTCTTGCTCGCTCCAGCGGGCTCGAACGCGCGCTCCGAAGTGGCGGAACTGGCGCGCAAGGGCGCGGTCAAGCCCTCCGCCTTCTTCAGCGGCTGGCGCGAGGTCACCAATGAGCAGCCGATCAACATCAACTTCCAGCTCGACGAGCCGGTGCGCCAACCCATGGATCTGATGATCCTCAGCCGCGCCGTAACCGACTCGGTCGATTTCTCCTGGCTCAAGGTGTCGGGTTTCCGGATGGTCAAACAGTCGGGTGGTGCGTCTCATGCACAGCAATAGCGATCCAAGGGACCTTGTTGCGATCGCCATGCCGCTTTATGGCCACGCGGCGCTGGCGCTCGAGGCGCTCGAAACCGCGCTTGCCTCGGATCTCGAGGGCTGCCGTATTGCCATCGTCGTTTCGGTCGACGGCGACCCCCGGCAGGAAACCTTCGATCAGCTGTTGCTTTATTCTGCGGCCCACCCCGATATCCATGTGGTCTTCGGGCGCAACGCCGGCCCCGGCGGCGCGCGCAACCGTGCCATCAACTACGTGCTTGAAAATCTGCCCGAGGCGAAGGCTGTCTATTTCCTCGACGCCGACAACCGCGTCCTGCCGGGAACGATCGAGACCCTCTATCGCCGCCTGCACGAAAGCGGCGCCGGCTGGGTCTATACCAACATTGACACCTTTTCGGTGAGCTGGCGGGCTCACTACGGCAACCAGTATTCGCGGCTCGTTCACTGCATCACGGACAACATCTGCGACACCGGCTCGATGATTGCGATCGAGGTTTTCCAGGAAGGCGTTCGTTTCAACGACGATCGGCAGAACGGTTTTGAGGATTGGGAGTTCTGGCTTTCCTGCGTGGAGCACGGCTTTGTCGGAACGCCCTGCCACGACACGACGTTCGAATACCGCCTGCGCGCCGAAAGCCGTTTCAAGGAAGCCAACCGCGACCGTGCGACATCCGTGAGCTTCCTCAGGAAGCGCCACAAGGCTCTGTTCCAGCGGCCAATGCTCGTCGATTTCGAGCATGAGGAATGCCCGCGCTATCTCTTCGCGCGTACCGAAGACGCGGCGATCTCGTTCTTCACCGATCCGACGAAGCAACCGAAGCGGCTGCGGCTCGACGACATCATCCCGGCCTTCTGGGCAAGCACCGGCGAGCCCGACAACGTGCACTTCCCGCCCTTCGTCATGGCCGGCAGCGGTGCGACGATCGATCTGCTTTTGCGCTCGCGCATGCTGCCCAACGTGCTTTGCCACCTGGAGCGCCTGAGCGAGAAGGCCAACGTCGTTTTCGTGCATCTCGGCAACGACGCGACGCAGCGCAAGATCGAGCCGACCTTCCTCGACGCCGGCGCCCAGCATCTTGGCCAGCCGGATCTCATCTTCATTTCGACGGCGCTTTTGCGTGACGTGATCCGCAACAATGCGCTCGACTGGTTTGCTTCGATCGGCACGCAACAGGTCTGGCCGACCTCGGCGGTACTCAACGTGCGCTTCCCGTTCCCGCGCGCTCTGCCGCGCCGCACGCTGATCACCCCGCAACAGGTGATGATCAACTGCGTCAACGCAATCGCCACCAGTCCGCTTCGCCGCACGGCCGGCCGCCGCTGGACCTGGCGCCCCGCGCGGCTCATGCCCTATTCCGACCTGCACAAGGCCTTGCGAACGGAGATCGGCGGCTCGCCGGTGCTGCCGCTCGGGCACAGCGAAGCCGGTAAGAAGACCGCAGCACTTCTTGTGCCGAACGCGTCGTTTGGTGGCGCCGAGAAGGTCATCTATGCCGCATCGCGCGAACTTAAGGCCGCAGGCTACGAGACGCATCTGTTCGTGCTCGGCACCAGCCGCATGGACGTGATCGACGAGTTCGATTCGAGTTTCGACTATGTTCACTTCTGGGATCAGGGCATCCCGGCATGGGGCGGCTCCGGCTCGTTCCTCGGCCAGGACTTCATCGCCGACCACCATGACGTCGATTGGGGTGCGCTGAAGGGTCAACTCTCGGGCTTCGATCTCGTCATCAACAACCACGTGATGGCGATGCATCCGCTGATCGCGCGGCTGCGCTCGGAAGGCACGCGCACGGCCTGCTATCTGCACGTCGTCGACAACACGCCGTTCAAGCGCCCGGCCGGCCAGCCCTTTGCGGCCATCGCCCACGAGCATTGCTACGACGCCTTCCTCACCTGCTCGGAACAACTGAAGTTCTACCTGCACAGCTTCGGCGTGCCGCTCGAAAAGATCTTTGCCGTTCCGAACGGCGCAAGTTTCTCCGTGCCGCCCAAGGTGCTTGCAGACGTGCTGCAGGTGCGGCGGATCGAGCGCAAGGACGACCGGCTGCGGCTGCTCTATATGGGTCGTCTTGACCAGCAGAAGGGCATCGACCGCTTGGCTGCGACGATCGCCGAACTGCGTGCGGCGCACGTGTCGTTCGACGCGCGGGCGATCGGTGGCGAGATCCTGGCGGATGCCTCGTTCTCCTGGACGGACCGGCTCAAGGAACTGGGCGTCGACGTGCGTCCTCCGGTCTTTGCCAGCCGCGACCTGATCAAGGCGCTCGGCTGGGCCGATGTCCTGATCATGCCTTCACGCTGGGAAGGTGCACCGCTGATGATCGCCGAAGCCCAACAGCTTGGCTGCGTGCCGATCGCAACCGCGGTTGGCGCCGTCGACGAACTGATCGTCGATCGCGAGGACGGCATCCTGATCGATCCCTCCTCCGATCCCCAAGTGGTGCGCGATATGGTCAAGGCGATCGCCGAGGTTTCCCGCGATCGCAACCTGCTGGCTCCGATCATGGAAGGATGCCTGAGAACAGCGGCACGTCGCGGCTGGGCGAACTCCTTTTCGGAGTTTCTCGGCTGGTGCGACGGCGCCGTGAACAATTCCTCGCTTTCGCGCGCCAAGGTCATCCGGGCGCGTGAGACATCCAATACCGGCGTCGCAGCCGCAGGCTGACCGACCCGGACTACTTTTCTAAACAGAAGGGACTTTCGCATGCGTCCAAGAATCCTCCTGACGGGCATTCCTGGTCATTACACGCGCCTCGCAAACGGCGCCAATGGCCTGTCGGTTTCCTATTCGGAACGGCAAAAACAGCCCGAATCCAAGGACGAGTTTCTTCAGGAGCTTCGCAATATCAGCAACACCGGCAACTATCTGATCGGTGAGGGCGCTCTGCGTGCAATCGCACCGCATGCCAAGCAGATCCCGTTCTGGCATCTTTACAACGCCCACAAGAACGGCACCGGTTTCGATGAATTCAACAACAACTTCGACATCTGCGTGTTCACCTGCGCCAATCTCCTGCGCAAGGGGCTGTCGGCCGACGCGGAAGCCGATGTGCTGAGCAAGCTCAAGATGCCGATCGTCATGCTCGGCATCGGTCATCAGAACCGCAAGGATCTGGAGACCGGCCTACCGGAGGGAACGAAGCGGCTGCTCGACGTTCTCAAGGACCGCGAGCACTACTTCCTGACCCGCGGCTACGAAACCGCCGGCTACCTGAAGGACCAGGGATTCAAATACGTCCGGCCGACCGGTTGCCCCTCGGTCTATTTCGCGCCGAACAACATGCGTGCCTCGATGAAGAAGCTGCCCGACGTCAAGATCGGACAGGCAAAGACGATCTTTTCGGGCTATCTCGGCGCCAATCACGATTGTATCGTCGATGCGATCGCGCTCAACCCGGAAGGCGCCAAGCCCCAATACATCATCCAGGACGAATTCCTGCACTTCGACATGAAGGTCGAGCCGGATGCCGATGGCAGGGTCTTCGATTCCTGCTCGGGCAAGATGCTCGGCGAGCTCGCTTTCCCAGGGGCTGAGCGCCAGAAGGTGCCCTTCGATGTGCGCACCTTCTTCGATACCAACATGTGGCGCGCCTGGGCCTCGCACATGGACTTCAATTTCGGCCGTCGTTTCCATGGCTCGATCATCGCCATGCAGGCAGGCGTGCCGAGCCTGATGGTGGCTGTCGACGATCGCATGCGCGAAATGCTTGGCTTTACCGGCCTGCCGTCGGTCGACGTCCAGGAGCTCGAAAAGGCGGAAAACCGGGCGGAGTTCGTTGCCAGCCATCTGGCCGGCCTGAACGCGTCGGAACTCGTCGATCGCTACTCCGATCGCGAGCGCAATTTCCGTACGGTGCTGCGCGAGATCGGCATCGGCCTCTAAACACTGATGCCTCGGGCGCGTTCGGCCCGAGGCACTCAATTCATGAATTCGGGCGGCACGGTGAGGGTTGCAGATCCGCTTCCTCAGGCCGCCCTCGCTCTTCCTCAACTCTGTCGGCCAGTCCACAAACCAGGTGTATCGATGCGTATCCTGCTCACCGGAATTCCTTCCTACCTCCAGCGTACCGTCGCGCGCGTGTCCGGTGCGACGGTTCATCACAAGCCCTACTTCGACGATATCCGAAGCAAGAAGGATCTGGTCGATCAGGTCAAGAAGATCGCCAACACCGGCAACTACCTGATCGGCGAGGGCGCAGCTTATGCCTTGCGCGGTCATGACGTGACCTATGTGCCGTTCTGGCATCTGGTCAACAGCCGCGGCGCCAACGACGTCTATGATGCCCTGAACAAGGAATTCGACATGTGCGTGTTCGCTTCGGCGAACCTGCTGCGTCCGGGATACTCGGCCGATCTCGAAGCGGATGTGTTCGAGAAGCTGAAGATGCCGGTTCTGGTGATGGGTATCGGTATCCAGAAGCGCGAAGGTCTGAAGGAAAACCTGCCGGCCGGTACGTTGCGGTTCCTCGGCGTGTTGAAGCAGAAGGAAAGCTTCTTCCTGACCCGCGGCTATTTCACCGCCGAGTTCCTGCGCGCAGAGGGCATGAAGTTCGTCAAGCCGACCGGCTGCCCCTCGCTCTTCTTCGCTCCCAACGAGATGCGCCACTCCTTGACGTCGCTTGCCAACGCAGACCTTGCCTCGGCACAGAAGCTCGCGCTCGGCGGCTATCTCGGTAGCGTCGCCGACACCATCGTCGATGCCCACGCGCTCCTGAAGCCGGAGAGCGTGGCAAGCTACGTCATCCAGGACGAAATCGTCGCCTATAACCTGACGCTTCCCGTGGATGACAACGCGCCGGTCTATGACCGCTCCAGCGGCCGCATCACCGGCAAGACCGAATACAAGCATCAGGAAAAATGGCAGCGGCAGAACGAACTGATGGTGTTCTTCGACACCAACCAGTGGCGCGCCTGGTCATCGACCCGGGACCTCTGCATCGGCAGGCGCTTCCATGGCTGCGTCATCGGCATGCAGGCGGGCACGCCCTCGCTGATGATCGCCGTCGACGACCGCATGCGCGAGATGCTCGAATTCATCGGCTTCCCCTATATCGAGGCGGGCGTCTGGAACCGTGAGACGGACAAGAAGGCGCATCTCGCCAACTTCCTGTCGAAGATCGATGCGCAGGCGGTTACCGAACGCTATTCGGCATGCGAGGCGAACTTCCAAAGTGCGCTTAAACAGGTTGGCATCTAATCTGCCCCTGACACGAGCAGCGTCCTTGGCGCTGCTCGTTGCCGCCCTGGTCTCCTGGGCGGCGCTTTCGCGTGGCGCTCCGGCGTTCGCGGGCGAGGCTGCGGCTGCCCGCTACGGCGTCAATCGGCTCAATCTCGCCTGGCTGGAGCGCGCGGAGCAGGAACGCATCCTTCGCGAAATTGCCGACAGCGGCGCCACACATGTGCGGCTATCGTTGTCGCGCCCCGTCGACAAAAGCATCGACGCGCTGGAGATCGCCAATCGGCTGGGGCTGCGGATCTTGCTCGAAATCCAGCTGTCGAACAAAAGCTATTATCCGGACAGCGTTCACCCGCGCACCGGCTTCGGGCGCATCTGGGATATCAACCGGTTGTCCGATCTGGATCTTGATCGTTACCGCGCTGGCCTGACGTCAGCACTTCAGCGCATCGATGCCCTTGGCATCCGTCTGGATGCGGTAGAACCCGGAAACGAGATCAACCTCGCCGGCTATAACGGCGACCTCGCCGTCTACGAGAAGCCGGGCCAGGCGACGCCGCGACATCTCGGCGAACTCACAGATCCTGAGACCTTCGGAAAAGGTCTCGACAACTATGTCGAGGCGCTGAAGATCACCCGCGACGCCGTCAGAGCGAGCGCCAACAGCGAGGCGATCATCGTCTCCGCCGGGCTCTCCGACATGGGGCCCAAGGAAGCAGACCGGAAGGGGATGGAGCGGCTGGATCCGGGCGAGGTGATTGCCCTTTTGAAGGCGCGGGGCATGGACGCGCTCGTCGATGCCTATGGCATTCACATCTACCCGGCGCGCAAGGATAAGGCTGCAATCACGTCGATCGTCACCAGACTTCTCGATTTCTGCGCGCCTGCCGACCGGGGGCGGCCCTGCTGGGTGACAGAATGGGGGATTGCCAACACGGCGCGCAGCTGCCCCGTCGACGATCGCGAACGCGAAGGGGCGATGACGGCCATGCGGACGGTCTTCGAGCGGTTTTCCGAAGAAAAACGCCTGGATGCCGCCTACTACTACGACTGGGACACCCAGCAGAACTACCGGCTATGGCGCTGCGGTGCTCTGAGCCCGGCCGGCGCGCTTGCGATCGAACCGACCAAGGGCGATTGATGCAGAGCGCTTTCGGCTGAAAGTTGCACAGAACAACGTTGCTTGCCGGATCAGCGGCGGGTTGCGCGGCTCGTTGCCGGTTCAAGCCCCTTGCCGCGGTAGGTGACGGGAATGCCGAGTTCCTCGTGGGTCCGCGCCAGCGTTTCCAGCCAGGTCGCCAGTTCCTCCGGGACCATTTCGTCCCCGGTCTCCATCGCCTCGATCCATGCCAGGTTGCAATGGAGGGCGCTTGCCAGATTGATCGGCGTCCAACGAAGAACGAGAAGGCATTGGGTGAAACGGGCGGGGGTCATCGGTTGTGCTCAAGGTTGCATGTGGAATGAATGAAGCACGCTTTACACGTGGAAATAAGTCAAGGTGATGACTTGCCGCGGCCAAAAGTCGTGATCTTTTCGTGAGTTAGAATTGATTGGGCAAAATGCCGCAGTGCAGCATGCGCATTACGCCTTTCGCGCGGCATTTGCCGGGAACGTCTGGACACGATTGCGGCGCCCAAGGGACAAAATCGACGAAAATACGGGACTGACTGTCGGTCACCAGAGGGTTCTCTGCCCCGAGCCGGTGCGAATCACGCGCCTTTGAGGTTGAATGGCCGCAAATCCCGATGACCGATTCGGTCCTGGACAAAGCGCTGAGGCGATCAACCGTTGCATGCACCCCTCTACCAGACCGCGATCAACATCGCCGCGAAGGCCGCGTTCTATCTGTCGCTCGCGATGCTGCTGCCGGCCGCAGTCGATCTGGTCTATGGCCATCCCAACTGGAGGGTGTTTGCCGGTTCGGCCTTTGCGACGGGCGGTCTGTCGCTTCTGGTGATTGCCGCCACGCAGGGCGGTTCGCCACTGTTCAGCCGCAAGATGGGCTTTCTCGTCGTCAATCTTCTCTGGATCGTCGTGTCTCTCGTCGGCGCCGTGCCCTTCTGGCTGTCGTCGCTGAAGCTCGATTTCGCCAAGGCCTTCTTCGAGTCGGTCTCTGGCATCACCACGACGGGCTCGACCGTCATCAGCGGTCTCGACCACGCGCCTCCGGGCATTCTTCTCTGGCGCTCGGTTCTGCACTGGCTCGGTGGTATCGGGATCGTGGCGCTCGGGCTCTTCGTCATGCCGTATCTCAGGGTCGGCGGCATGTCCTTCTTCAAGATGGAGTCCTCGGACACCACCGAAAAGCCCTTCGCCCGCATCGTCACCTTCACGCGCGCTTTTATTCTGATCTATGTTGTGATGACTGTGACGTGCACGATCATCTTCTCCTATCTGGGCATGAGCCGTTTCGACGCGATCAACCACGCGATGTCGACGGTCGCGACCGGTGGCTTTTCCACCCACGATGCCTCGCTCGGCTATTTCAAGAGCCTGCCGATCCTCTGGGTTGCAACCTTCTTCATGACGCTGAGCAGCCTGCCGTTTTCCGTGCTCATCCTCTTCATCGTTCGTGGCCGGCTCGACACGCTGAAGGATCCGCAGATCATCGTCTTTCTGTCCTATCTGACGGCACTTGCGCTCGCCGCAAGCCTCTACCAGCGGATCGTCAACGGGGTCTCGGCGCACGAAGCTTTGGCGCACGGCTTCTTCACCGTCTCGTCCATCCTGTCGACGACCGGATTTGCCAGCGACGATTACATGCTCTGGGGGGAGTTCATCGTTGCACTTGCCTTTGCGGCCACCTTCATGGGCGGTTGCTCCGGCTCGACGGCGGGCGGCATGAAGGCCTACCGGTTCATCATCATCTTCAATTCGATCCGCGCGGGTCTCTTCAAGCTGATCTACCCCAATGCGATCCACACGGTGCGCTACGGCAAGACACTTGTCGACATAGACGTGCAGCGCACCGTGTTCATGTTTTTCACGGCCTATATGTTCATCTGGGCTTTCGGCAGCCTGGCGATGGGTGCCATGGGCTATGATCTCGTCACGGCAGTGTCGGCGGTCGCAACGGCGCTTTCAAACGTTGGCGCCGGGCTCGGCCCGATCATCGGGCCGGCCGGCAATTTCTCGACGCTGACCGACCCGGCACTTTATCTCCTGTCACTCATGATGCTGCTCGGTCGTCTGGAAATCCTGACGGTTCTGGTCATCCTGACGCCGCTCTTTTGGAGGGACTGAGCACAATCGCTTTTGAGATTATCGTCGTTGCGCCACCTGTAGAAGAGGTTGCTCATCCGCCGGGTGCTTTCAATGCGGGGACGCGGCTGGTGGCAGGACTCCAATAGCGAGCGAGGTCTGTAGCTTCATCAGTAGGCGAAAGCCGGTACTGGGCGAAAGGCCAATCGAAATGATGAACCTGATCTACCAGAGCATCGAATCTTGGCTGCGACGGCGCTGTTTCCTTCGCAGCAGGAACAATGCCCAAACAGCGTTGACGCCCCAACGCGATCGCCTGAGCAGCCATCGTAGGATCTGCCAGATGTCGAGCTGAAATGCTCCACGCGATCACGACAGATTTGTCTGAAATCATGGTTTACCTCAGTCGCTATGCCTCAACTGGGTGCAGAACCTGACGCTTTCGCAAAAGCAGTGCTAGATTGCTTGCACCAAGTCCTTGTGGTTGGGAATGAGCGGGGATGAGGCACTTTCTGCGGAAATTGGTTGACTACGTGTTGTTGGGTTGGTCAGAGCCCGATGAACTTCCACCACTTAGCGAAGACCAGCAATTCCTCCTGAACGAGTTTCGGCTCGGGCTCATCACTGAACAGGAATGGCGAGACTTGCTCGAACGCGATCCGATTTTGTCTGCGCATTCCAAGGTACGGGATCCCCGTGTGTCTGCAGGATGAACGTGAAGTTCGTGGAGCGGTGGAACTACGCCGGCTTTAGGCTCAGGGTTCAAGAACTGCGGGCAACAAAGAGTCTGTTACCTGGCTCAATATTCCGGTCGCCACTTGAGTTATTAGGTCATGACTGTTTTGGGATCGATATTGCGGCATGCGCATGCCAGGTAGCTTTTAGGTGTCGCTCCTCAAGCAACCACGCGACGGCCAACTGCAAGAGGCAACCGGCAACCAGCAATATCGCTTGTAATAGAAGCGACGGGTTTGGTGTGGCGGCCACAAGGGTCTTGGCTGCGCAAACCAGGAGTACGCCGACGGAAAAAACGGGAAGGCTGTGCTTACCGGCAGCGCAGACCAGGCGAAGGGCTGGCAGACGGGCCGCGAGCTGCACGGCTCGGATGTTCCAGGCAAGATAAAGGACCGCCAGTACATTTAGGATCCTCAGCGGGCCGCTGTTCGTTTTAGAAACGAGCTGATGATACAGCTCGCTGAACGGCGGCTCTATAAGGCGAAGATACACGGCAAGATTTATCGGGATGGCAGCGATTGCAAAGATGGCGGCCGCGAGGAACACCACGCGATTGTAGCTGAGCACGGGCCTCGACCGTTTCAGTCCAATGCCGACAACTATCCCGATAACGAACAAAAACTGCCAAGAAAACGGATCAAAATACCACTGACGTCCATCTAGGGCCCAGTTCCGAAGATTGATGTGGCCAATCCCAGCGGCCAGCCAGATCAGGCAGGAAAAGCTCAGCAAGATCGTTCGCGAGCGACTGTGAAGCCACATGGCAAACGGGGCGAGACCAAGCAGCACCACATACAAAGGCAGGATATCGAGATTGCCCGGCATGTACATGAGCAAAACGGCCTCGGCTGCATGCTGGAAAGGCGCGCCCCAGAATGAATTCATATCGGACCAAGCGGATGGACCAACGGCCAGCATCAGTGCGGCCGAGATGCTTGCCAGCACCGAAAACAACAAGATGTGGACGAGATACAATGTGAAGGCGCGTTTCCACGATCGCTGGAACAGAACCGATCCGTCGGTCCGATAGTAGGCAAGGGCAGCGGATATTCCGGCCAAAAGAACAAAGACATCGGAAGCGTCTGCAAAACCGCGAGAATGCTGGACAAAACCCGAAAACGTGAACTCGGAGTGGCCGACGAAGATCAAGAGGAGAGCGAGCCCACGCAGAAGATCAATCCTGCTTTCTCGTTGCTTCTCCATTTATCTCCCCGTTTGGATTTCGACGGCTCTAAAACCTGAGGAAATCCATACGCGAAAATCGTTAGTTTCTGATATTCGGCTAAAGGAACATTTTTAACGAACCCGTTGAGCGAGTGTCACGTGGCGCCACGCGACAACCATGGCCGTTCCCTCGGCCTCCTACCGTAGGCAGCCAAGGCTCGAGCGTTTAGAAATTTGTCAATCTCCAAGCTCGGGAGAGACCGCCCGGGTGTCCCCAAGCTCATGTTTCGGTTCAGACGACGACAAATAGCAAAGCGCTTGCGACCAGTAGCAGCGCTCCGAGCGTCGCCAGAATGATCGCAATCAGCTCACTGTCATATTTCGGCATATCGGTGTTCATCGCCACGATCTCACGGTTTGCGGCACGTATCATTTAAACATGATAATAACAATCATATTTTGTGGGGCTCACTCGGCAGATGACATATGCGATCCCGCAGCTACCATGCACTCTCGGCAGCCTCGGACCGTTTCCGATCCGAGGTACGCAATTTGGTGGGTGCTGAGCCTCATGCGGCCTCGGTCTTGCGGCGCGTGCTGGCGCTTTCGATGTAGTACTTCTCATAACGGTGGCGATAATGTTCGGCACCGCCAAAGTCGCTGTACTTTGCCAGTTCCTGCATGTCGGTCTTGTTGAGGATCACGCCGAGGATCTTGGAATTGATCTGCGGTTCCGAATGCAAGAGGTCGCGCACCAGGCGCGACGGCGTCCGGCCCCATTCGGCGACGAATAGGAAACCGTCCGCAAGCGGCGAGAAGGCCTTGGCATCGACGACCGGGGCGAGTGCCGCGAGATCAACGACAACATAGTCGAACGACTTGCGGGCATTGTCGATGAGTTCGGCCATGGCCGGAGACGCAAGCAGCTCATGGCTGTCATACGGGCCGTTGCCGTCCACCGCTTCACCGCCGACCGGCAGGATCGCAAGCTTCGTCTGCTGGTCGATCTTGATGCCCGCTGGCCAGGATGCCTGGCCGGTCAGCGCTTCCACCAGACCCGCCTTTGGCGGCGGATTGATCATTTTGCTCAAACCCGGCTTGCGGATGTCGGCATCGATCAAAAGGGTCTTCTTGCCGCTTGCGGCAAGAAGGGCCGCAAAATTCGCGGCCATGATCGACTTGCCTTCATCGGGCACCGCCGAGGCGATGCCGATGACGCGTGAGCCGTTGCCGGTCAGCATCCGGTCGCAGGCGAGCTTGGCGTTGCGGAAGGTCTCAGTGAAGGACGAGCGCGGAGCATCGAGCACGATGCGGCTGAGCCGCTCGAAAGACGGAGCCCCTTGCGTGACCGGCGGCGGCATCTTGTTCTTCATCAGCTTGGCGCGAACAAGATCCGTCGTTCCCGGGTGACGCGGCCCAACCAACGGAATGTAGCCGAACGACCGGTGCCCGAGAATGGAGCGCACGTCGCCTTCGAGCCGGAACGTCCGCTCGCGGAATTCCTGGAAGGCCGCAAACGCGCCGCCCGCCATCAGGCCGAGCACCGCCGAAAGAGCCAGCACCATGGTCTTTTTCGGGCTCGACGGCGAGGTTGGGACGCCGGCGCTGGAAATCACCCGCGCCTTGGCGATCGGGAAGGAGCGCTGCTGCGAAGCCTGCTCGTAGCGGTTCAGATAGGTTTCATAGAGCGTCTTCAGCGCGGCCGCTCTTTGCTCCAGTTCGCGCAGGTGCACAAGCGAGAGATTTGCATTGGCGTTGCGGCCGGTAGTGCCTTCGATATTTTCGCGCAGCGAGGCTTCGCGCGAGCGTGCGACCTCGTATTCGTTGCGGTAGCTTGCCGTCAGCTGCTGCAGTTCCTGGAAGATCTGGCGGCCGACATCGGTTTTCTCCTTGCGCAGCGACACGGCCTGCGGATGGTCGGCGCCGAAGCTCTGGCTCACGTCCTGTTCGCGCTTGCTGACCGCAAGGTAGCGCGTGCGCAGCTCGCGGATGACCGAGTTGTCGCCTTCCTTGGCGGAGATCGTCGCGTTCTTGACGGCGGTCTCCGGTCCCTGGTCGACGATCGCCTGGAACTGCTTGTAGCGCGCCGAAGCGCTTGCGCTATCGGCCTGGGCAATGATCAGCTGACTGTTGAGATCGGCCAGCTGCTGTTCCGACATGAGTTCGCCGCGCGCCAGCGTCAGGCCGTTTTCGCTGCGGTATTTTTCAACCTCGAGCGACGCGGTCTGCGTGCGCTGCCGAAGGTCTGCAAGACGTTCCTGCAGCCAGACCGAGGCTCGTTCCGTCGCCTCGAAATTGGCGTTGAGCTGGTCGTTGAGATAGGCGTCGGCATAGGTGCGAACGATGCCGGCGGCAAGCTGCGGATCGCTGGAGCGATAGGCAAGCGAGACGACGGAGCTTCGCGTCACGCGTTCGACGGCCAGTCCCTGCTGGAGCAGTGCCGCCGCCTTCTGCCTCCGGCCGTTGCGGGCCATATCCTCGGAAATCTCCGGTCCGCTCGAGAAAATGCTCGTAACGGACTTCAGCCCGTCCTTGACGACGTCGAACGGCGAGCGCGGCGGATTGAGGACGGTGTCGTTGTCGGCAAGGTTCATCTTGTCGACGACACGCAGGGCGAGTTCGCCGGATTTCAGGATTTCCACGGCGCTGGCAATCTGGGTGTCGAGCAGGGCGCTGTTTTGCGGCGGCGCCTGCTCTTCGGCAAATTTCGACAGGTTCTCGTCGAGAAGGACCTGCGTTGCCGATGTGTAGAGTGGTGTGGCGAAGACCAGGTAGGCGACACCGAGGGCTATGAAGAGCGCCACGAACAGGCCGACCATTCTGGCGCGACGCAAGACGACCGAAAACAGACGATCGAGGTCGATGAAGCCGTCGGGCTCCTCCACGTTGCGCGGTACGACACTGTTGAAGGGGAGACTTCTTTGGTTCATTGGGTCGCTCTGTCCGTTTCCCTTTGGTCCGAAGGCTGGCGCCTCTTCTTTTCAAAAGAGGCGCCGAAGCCAGTTATGCGGCGCGGATGCGGCCTTCGTGAGACAGGACCATGTCCTTGACCGAAGCATAGACCGCGTCGCCGAGATCGGAGCGCGCCAGCGCGAAGGCGACATTGGCTGCGATGAAGCCTTCCTTGGAGCCGCAGTCGAACGTGCGCCCATCATAGGGATGAGCGTGAAACGCTTGATTTTGCGAGAGTTTCAGCATGCCGTCGGTTAGCTGGATCTCGTTTCCGGCGCCGCGCGGCTGATGGGCGAGTATGTCGAAAATCTGCGGCTGCAGGATGTAACGACCGTTCAGATAAAAATTGGACGGCGCTTCGCCCATGCGCGGTTTTTCCACCATTTCGGTGACTTCGAAGCCATAGGGGACGGCGGCACCCTTGCCGACGATGCCATATTTCGAGGCGTCTTCCGGAGCGCATTGCTCGACGCCGACAACGTTGCCGCCGGTCTGGCGGTAGAGGTCGACAAGACCGGCCATGCAGCCGCGTCCGCCGTGGCAGAGCATGTCCGGCAGGAGCAGCGCAAAGGGCTCGTCACCGATGAGATCGCGGGCACACCAGACGGCATGGCCGAGGCCGAGTGGCGCCTGCTGCCGGGTAAAGCTGACGGAACCGGCGCGCGGCAGCATCTCCTCCAGCTCGGAAATCTGGGCGTTCTTGCCGGAGCGGGTGAGCGACGAGATAAGTTCAGGCGTGTCGTCAAAGTGGTCTTCGATCGCCTGCTTGTTGCGGCTAGTCACAAAAACGATGTGCTCGATGCCCGCTTCACGGGCCTCATCGACCGCATATTGCACGACCGGACGATCGACGATCGTCAACATCTCCTTCGGTATCGCCTTCGTCGCGGGAAGAAACCGCGTTCCATTGCCGGCGACCGGGATCACAGCTTTCCTGACGGTCCTGATACGGTCCATGGTCTTATCCTTTACTTACGTGTGGGCTTTCGCCCGAGGTGGGTCGTTTGGCCGCCACCGTCGAGGTGGCAGGCTTCATGCGTTCGATTGGCGCAAAGAGCCGGCGCAATCGCACGGCGATCGGCATTCTGAGGTGCCGAAGCGCTCTGGGGTTGGTCAGAGCCACCCGGGTGGCTCCGGCCAACGATCTGGATTTCAGGTGCTCGACGAGGCGAAGGAAGGCGTGCGCCTCGACGAGGCTTTTCTCGCGCCGGCGCTGCATCGCCATCGCCTCGACATCGAGCGTGTGCCTGGCAAGGAATTTCCGGTCGGCCGTCATCATCGCTTCAATGTGGCGCAGTTCGAGCACACGCGAGATCGAGCCCTCGCGGATGTGGTAGCAATAGCCGGCCGAGGGATCGACGACGCAGCGGCCGCCATGGGCAAGCGCCGAGGCGAGCAGGATGTAATCCTCGCCGATGCGGATTGCTTCCTCGAAGCGCAAGCGATGTGCGTTCAAAAACCGACGCGCAAAGATCGGCTTCATGTAGCCGAAATTGAAGGTGGAGCGGAAAAGCACGTTGGAACCGATGAAGGCCGCAAGCGTCAGCGTCCGACGGCGCTCAAGCTCGGCTTCGGGAAACATGCGCTCCAGCCGCCCGTCGAGATTGAGGACGTCGATGTTGTCGACCACAATCGAAGCTTCGGTCGAGGAAGCAAGGCCGATCATGCGCGACAGCCGCTGAGGACTGACCGTGTCGTCCGCGTCGAGAATGGCGATCCAGGTGCCACGGGCGGCCTCGAGGCCGGCATTGCGCGCGCCGCCAGGCCCGCGGTTCTCGGCAAGTCGCAGCAGCCGCACGCGCGGATCAGCGAGTTCTTCGACGACCGCACAGGTCTCGTCCTTCGAGCAATCGTCGATGACGATCACCTCGACGTCGACGCCTTTCTGCGCAAGCGCGCTGTCGATGGCGCGTCGGATCGTGTCGGCAGCGTTATAGGCCGCGATGACGAAGCTGACGTCGGGGGCGCGTTGCGTCATCAAGCGGTCGCCGCTCCGTACTGCTGGAGCTCGCGCACACCCATGAGGCCGCTGATGACGCCCGCATGCATGATTGCGCGCAGCGCGTAGCGCGAGCGGGCGACCGGCGATCCGAGCAGCAGCAGACTTGCCACGGCGCAATAGCCTGATTTCGCCGTCGCGCGGATGATTTCGGCAACTCGGCTGCCGGCCTGGCCCGGTTCACTCAAGAGCCGGCCATGGGTCTGGCCGGAGCGGAAACGACGCTTTGCAAGCCAGGCAAGTCGCGCGCGTTTCTCCGGTACCGGTTCGAAGACCAGCGCATCGGGCGCATAGGCCAGACGCCCGCCATCCGCATGCATGTGGCGGAAGAACTCCGTATCCTCGCCGCCTGTCTGCCCGAGCGCCAGATTGAACCGCCTGTTGAAAACGACCGGGCGAGTGAGATCGATGAGAACATTGCAGGTGTAGCCTGTGCGGATCTCGCCATCGACCCAGACCGGCCGGGTTGAATGGAAATCGCCGCGGCGCATCCAGTTCGGGGCCGACAGCGTATACTCGGCACGGACCGGGCCGAGCACAACATCGGCGCCGGTCGCATGCGCGGTATCGAGCAATTGCGCGAGCCAGGTCCTCGACACCGTTTCGTCGTCGTCAACGAAGGCGAGGTAATGACCGGTACTGTTGTCGAGACAGGCGTTGCGGGCGATCGAAATGTTCGACGCCGGGCAATGCACGTAAAGGATTTCGCAAGGCATGGTCGGGCGCATCTGGTTGACGAGCGCCTCCGCACTCGGCGTCACGTCGTTGTCGGCGACGATAATGCGGATCGCCACATCGGTGGGCACTGTGATGAGTGCGAGGGAATGCAGCGTCTCTGCAAGCTCCGGCCGGCGAAACGTGCACACCGCTATGTCGATCTGCGTCCGGGCGACAGTGCTGGTCATGGTGCCACCCTCCGGTTGCGCGTGGTGAGCAATTCCCGCCAGAAGCCGGCCGACCAGGCAAAATGCATGACCATTGCCGAGAGGGCAGCGAGCGGGCCGTAGGGGTTCTTCTGGCCGAGCGCCATCCACATGCCGTAGCCGATGCAGGCCGCAGCCCAGAGCACGACCGGAAGGACGGCGAGCCAGCTGACGACCGCGAGCAGCGCGCCGACGGCGACCGGAGCGACGGCCAGCGGCAGCAACTGCCGGAGGCTCGGCCAGGCGCGATGTTTCAACACATTGCGCGCGCGTCCGCGCCCATAGGCGAAATACTGGCGGAAGAGCGGCCCGACCTTGGCGCGGGGGTAGTAGATCATACTGGTCCGGTCGGTCATCCAGATGCGATAGCCCGCCTGGCGGAAGCGATAGTCGAATTCCGCGTCTTCGTTGTGGCTGAAGATCTCGTCGTAGCCGCCGATCGCCTGAAAGGCGGAAATGCGCATCAGCGCATGGTGACCGTGATCGGCCCAGTGGCTCGTCGCGCCGAGCCGGTGCTTGGCGCCGCCATTGCCGAGCTTGGAGTTCTGGGCGTAGGCCGTGGCCTTCTGGAACGGCGTGAAGCCAACCGTCTGCATGGCGACGACGACCGAGTCCGCGCCAGTCTGAAGCGCCTCTTCGACGAGACGCTCGCAATAGTCGTCCGGATAGGTGCCGTGGGCATCGATGCGGATCATGTAGTCGAAGTCGGCACCGTGGCGTGCGACGGCGAGATTGATCGCAGCACTCTGGATGCGTTTCGGATTATCGAGCACCAGCACGGCCGGATCCGTCTCGGCGAGACGCGCCGCGATCTTACGGGTGCCGTCGGTACTGCCGCCGTCGGCGATCAGGATGGCGCCGTTGAGGCGCCTTGCCGCGGGCAGCAGCGCTTCGACGAGGCCTTGCAAATGTTCCGCCTCGTTGAGGCAGGGAATGACGATGAGGACACGTATGCTCATGACAATCCACCTTCGTTCTGGGGCGTTGCGGTATTTTGCTGTGCTTGCGGGAAGTCCAGCGCGATGCGCGGCGGGGCGGCGGACGTAACGGCCGACAGGCGGCGCACGAGACCCTCGCAATCGCTGCGATTGAAGATCCAGGTTTCCGGCGCGCAGGCAGCGATCCGCCGGGATGTGGCGTCGTAAATCTCGGCGGTCATCGAACCCATGAGCGCGGCAAGCGCGTCGGCATCAGCCTCTTCGAGCAGCATGCCGAGGCCACGGATGGCCAGAAACCGTGCGGTCTCGGTGCCGCGCAGCGCGATCGGCACCCGCCCGAATCGGCAGCCTTCATAGAGCCGGTTCGGCAGCAGCCATTTGGAGTTCTGACCTTCCTCGAAGAAGTCGATCGCCCAGGTGAACTGCACGTCGGCGTAGATCGCGCCAAGCTCTTCCGGGCTGCGATAGGGGCCGTGGAACGTCATGAAAGGTTCGTTGCGGATGAAGCCGTCGAAGTCGTCGAACTCGCGATGGGCCGGCCGGCCGCGCAGCACGATTTCGAAGCGACCCTCCATGCGGCGCGAGAAGTCCGCCAGCAGCGCCAGCGATTTGCGGCAGCGCAGAGCGCCGAACCAGCCGATCCGCCACGGGCCATCTGTCGGTGCGGCGGCAGCGGTAACCGATGGTCGCGCATCGTTTACATCGAGCTCGAGCACCTTGTTCTCAAGCATCATGGTCGGGGCCGAGATACCCGATAGCGGGCGGAAATAGTTTTCGACGAATGCGGGAGAACTGGTGATCAAGAGGCGCGCGTCACGGCCGAGCACGCGCTCGCTTGCCCGCAATGCCTTGCCAGCGATGCCGGGGGAGAGGAGCAGTCGGTGAATGTCGAGGCATTCGTAGACAATCGGCACGTCACCGCCAAAGAGGGTGACGGCCTTTCTGGCGATGGCCAGCATGTCCAGATTGCGGGCAATGATCAGGTCTGGACGTTCGACGCCGTGCAGCGTCTGCTTCAGCGAGAAACAGCTCTTCGCGATCGCACCGACGCGTTGGACGAACCGGCCGTCATGGGTTGTGCCGAGCTCGACAGGTACGACGCCCTCGATTGCCGCCAGCGGGTTTGCGTCGCGCCTGAACCCGGCAAGCGTCACCTTTGCGCCGCCGGCAAGCAACATCAGCACACGCCGCCGGACGGCGGGGTCGGCAAGATCCTGGGCGAAGTAAAGTATCTGCAGCATGAACATCCAGTTTTCTGTCCGGCCGCGCCGGACATGGTTCAAATTTTCGCGCCTTCCAGCGGCGGGACCCGCGCCCAGCGGCGCGGCTCCCGATCGTCGGCTAGTTTGTTTTGCAGGCAATCGACTCGGGGAACTGGCACTCGTCTCCCGGCGCGGTGAAAGCGACCCGGTCGACCTGCATCACCGAGGGGCCCTTGTAGGCAAAGGCGCCCATCCAATCTGACAGGGTATCGGTTCCCCAAAGGCTGAAGAAAATCTTCTGCGGATTAGGCGGGATCTTCGCTGGGTCTGTGACCTCGTGGACCAGCTCGCCATTTACGTAATAGCGGATGCGCTCCTTCTCCCAGACGAATGCGTAGTCGTTGAAGCCCTGGTTGGCGCCTCCCGGCACGTCGACCAGCTTCTCGTTACCGCCCTTGGCGGAGACGTATTGGTTGATCTGGACCTTTGCCGGGTTCTTGCCGAGCACTTCGAAATCGATCTCGTCATGCGGCTTCTTGTCGGCCGGCCCAATATAGGTGAAGAAGGCGGAGTTGAGCCCCGAGCCGTCGGCCGTCTTGATCCGTGCCTCGTAGGTGCCGTAGCTGAAGCGCTTGCGGGTCTGGATTTCGCCGCAGGCATAATTGCGCTCGCCCAGTTTTCCTTCGGTAAACGTCAGTTCGGCGATGCCGTTGGCGACCTTCGCCTGTTTCTTCGACCAGGTGCAGTTCTGATGTGCGCCATTGTTCCAGCCGTCCGAAACGTACCAGACGGCGGTGTCGAGCGTATCGAAGTTGTCGATGAAAGACGCACCCGTCGTAGTCTCTTCGGCGAGCGCCGGACCGGCAAGGCCGGCGGCGACAAGGGTGAATAGGGCGAGGCGGTGAGGTCGTTTCGATCTCATGGTCAGGTCCTTTGCTGGGGGGAGGGACCGGCGCGAACAGCCCCTGTCCGCGCACGCATGTCGCGGGCGGAGCCGGTCCGGCTGCCGGTGAGAATGGCGGTGAGGGCTGGAAGCCAGCGCGCGGAAAGTGCGTAGGCGCCGGCGAGAAACGCGATCGTGATGAGTGGCACCGCGCAGTAGAACGCTGGATAGTAGCCGATGTCCGAGCGATTCCAGATCATCCAGAAGAGCACGAGCAGCGGAAAGTGCGTGCAGAAGATCCAGAAGCTGAGACCGCTGCCGCGCGAAAGCCGAGCGCCGATGTTTGTCCGCACGAGAAGTGCCGAAACCGCCCAGGAACCGACGATGCCAGAAATCGCAATCAGGCTGCGCAGCATCTCGAGCCACACCGGAAAGTTCGGGCCGAACTGATAAAGCAGGATGGACAAGAGCACGGCAGCACTCAGGAACGCGATGGTAATCGGCCAGGAAAAGCGGTCGAAGCTGCGAACGTCGATGCGATGCAGGCTCATGTAGATGCCGGCGCTAAACCCGAAGAGGATCGACTTCTTCAAAAAGATGCCGTTCGGAACGGGCAGCACGGCATAGGCGAAGAGGACGGCGAGCGTCTGTACCGGATAGCGCTTGATCAGCCAGGCGAGCACTGGCGAAAGAACGATACAAAGCAGGAGATCGCGCAGAAAATAGAGCGGCAGATTGATCGGCAGATCCTCGAGCGCGAAGGCAAGGCTCAGCCACTCTCTTGGGCTGGCTCCGACGACCTCCGGCAAATAGCCTGTACTGATGTCCTTGCTCTGCGCGACGAAAACCAGCGCGAGAAACGCCAGATTCCACAACAGGAATGGCAGAAGCACGGTTCGAGCCTTGGTCTTCAGCGTGTGGCCATAGTCGAAATTGTCGAGACCGCGACGGAACAGGAGATAACCGGAAATCGCGCTGAGGCAGGGGACGCCGACACGGAAGAGGCTGTCGCCAAGGAAAATGCGCAACCAGTCGATGCCGCCATAGGTGCCGACATACGGACTGGTCGCCGGATCATAAGGCACATGCACAAAGACAATGCCTGAGATCAGCACGATGCGCATCAGATTGATCCGCGAGGAGATATTCGCGTTCACATCAACGATGTCCGTCACCCCCATCTGGCAGCGCGTTTTGAAGCGGCCGTTTCAACAGAGCAGACCAGAGCCCGCACCGAGAAGATTAGGCTCGGGCACGGATCAAAATATGGCGCCGCAGCAAACGAATCGGCCTTGGTTTGCTGCAATGCAGCATTAGAAGTCGCGACGATACTAGGAAAATAGGCCTATAAACTCGCGCGGACTGGGAAAAACCATGACCTGGGCGTCAGTTGCGGAATATTAACAGCCGCTGATTTTCTGATGCTTCTGCTTGTTGAAGTGGATATGTAACACCGAAAAGTTGCGCGCTTTTTCTTCCATTTTTCAGTCGAGACAATGCCGCGGGTCTCATTCCTCGCCGAAATGCGGCAAGGGTGGGGCAGTCTTTAGCGCTATTCCAGCCGTTACTCGGCGGCGGCCGGTACCGAGCTCGAAGCACCGCGGGAACGAACCATATCGGTGAGCTTTGCCAACAGCGACCGTTCGGTAACAAGTACCAGCACCAGATAGATGAGGGCACCGATCGCCGCGCCAACAAGAACCTGGAGCACCGCGCTTGGAAGAAGGGCGCCGTATTGGTCCAGCAACAGCCTTACGACGACAGCCATGATGAAAGCCGAGACCAGCGGCCTCACCGAAATCAGGAACCCGCGCAGGAAGGGCAGCTGGTCGGCGCGAAAGACAACCCAGGAATAGCCGACAAGCGTCGCCAGGTTTACGAGGCAGAGTGCGATCATCGCTTCGACGAGCGATCCGCCGATCGCCGCATAGGCGACAGCGGCGGTGGTGGCGATCGCGCGGATTACCGCCCACCAGAAGAGGGTCGTGCCCTGGCCGATACCCTTGAGATAGGGAATGTAGGTGCTGCAGGGTGTCAGTAGACCCTTCGAAAGGGCGAGCAAGCCGAGCACCGGCCAGGCTGAGGCCCATTGCTCGCCGAAGAGCACCAGCATCGCCGGCTCGGCAAGCGCCCAGAGGCCGAACATCATCGGCGCGAGAAGCACGGTGGTGACCTGCGTGCTGAGCATCAGCGCTTGCGAGCGCCGCTGACGATCCTCGCCCATATGGCTGAAGGCGGGAAAGAGAACGCCCATGACTGCTGAAAGGACGATCTGGTTCGGAATGCTGGAAAAGCGGTTCGCCGCCGAATAGGCACCGGCATCCGAGAGGCCCAGATAGCGGCTGATGACGACCATCGGCGATTGGAAAGTAACGAAGTTGGCGATCTCGGAGCCCATCATGCCGAAGCTGAAGCGGCAGAGTGAAAGAACGCGCCGTGCCGAAAACACGAAACGCGGGACGTAGCCGGAGACGGCGTAGAGACCGGCGAGGCGGATGAACGCGGAAACGAAAAGCTGTGCGAGCAGCGACCAAACCCCAAATCCGAGAAGTGCGGCCCCGACCGCGACGAGCGCGCCGAGGATTTCCGAAAGCATCGTCCAGACCGCGTCCTTGCTGAAATTCATCCGCCGGGCAAGCAGTGAATAGGCAACATCGCCGGCAAGCTGCAGCGGAATGAGCAGGCTCATGATCTGGAGCAGATGGCTTGCCTCCGGCGCGCCGAGCAGGCTCGCAAGCGGAGCGGCGAAGACGAAAAGTCCAAGCGCCATCATCAGCGAGACCGCCAGATTGGCCCAGAAAGCGGAGTGGATGAGCTCCATGTCCTCGTCGCGCTGGATGATCAGAGCGGAGGCAAGACCGGCGCCACCGATCATCGCCAGAAACTGCACGACGGTGAGCGCGACGGCGACTGTTCCGAACTCCTCCGGCGTCAGGATGCGGGCTAGAATCGGCACCGTGACAAATTTCAGCCCGAATGTGCCTGTTTTTGAAAGGACGCTCCAGCCGACGTTCCGAGTCACGGACTTGGCGTTTACGTTTGAAGGCATGTGAGCATCCCGTGATGCCTTTGAAGGATTTCCGACAAAGGGCAAGCGCTAGATTAGAGGTCGCGACCCGGTGGGAGGAGACCACGCACTACTCTTTTAGAGAAACCGCAGGGGCGAAAAGATGGCGAAGCTGACTGTTATTATTCCCTACTACCAGAAGGAGCCGGGTATTCTTCGGCGTGCGCTCGCGTCCGTCTTTGCCCAGAGCTACCAAGACTTCCATGTCCTGGTGATAGACGATCAATCTCCCTATCCGATCGACGAGGAGCTGCTACCGCTTGCCGATGGCGAGCGGGCGCGCGTGACGGTGATCCGGCAGGACAACAAAGGTCCAGGCGGTGCGCGCAACACCGGGCTCGACAACGTTCCGGCCGACGCCGCGTTCGCTGCATTCCTCGATTCCGACGACATCTGGACCGTCGATCATCTGAAAAATGCTGTCGACAGCATGAGCCGGTTTGGTGCCGACTGCTACTGGGCGTCAATCACGGGCGGCGAGGCGTTCTACTACCATTTCGGCGTCGCGGATCTCGAAGCAAGCGATACGGTCGTGCGCCTGCAGGAAAGCCCGCTGGTCGTCGAAATTCCCGATCTTTCCAATGTCATGCTGCGGAACTGGAGCTTCCTGCACCTGTCTTGCATGGTGGTTGGTCGCCGGCTCTTCGAGACGGTGCGCTTTGATGCCGAGTTGCGTCTCGCGGCCGAGGACGTCCTGTTCTTCTGCGATAGCATTCTCGCGGCAAATCGTGTCGTGCTTTGCGATGCGGCCGGTGCCATGCGCGGGGAGGGCATCAACATCTTCCACTCGATCGACAACGATTCGCCGCAGTTCCTGCAGCAGCAGTTCAACACCTTCGTTGCCCTCGAAACGCTGGAACACCGGCTTTCGCGCAAGCCGTCGGCCGTCGCGTCGATCCAGTCCTACCAGCACACGGCCCGACGCCAGGCGCTCTGGAGCCAGGCGCGCCGGCTGAAGCGGCGCAAGTCGCCGCAGTTTCGACTGCTGGCGCGGTGGGTGCTGCGCGACCCCAAGCTATTGCAAAGCGCATTCGAGCTTGCCGTCGGCAAGTTCTCCCGTTCACGCTGATCCGGACAGAAACTCCTTTTGGAGGAAGAACAAGCCCGCAAGGCGCGGCATCGAACCTATCTCGCATTCTGAAAGAAGGGACCGCCCATGAAGCCCTATTACTGGGAATCTCAGCACGGCAATTTCGGGGACGACCTCAACCTCTGGCTTTGGGATTTCCTGCTGCCGGGTTTTCGCGATGTCCATGACGACATCCTCCTCGTCGGCGTCGGCACAGTGCTCAACCGCGCGCTTTTACCCGATGGGGTCCGCAAGCTCGTTATCGGCAGCGGTTTCGGCTACGGCAGCTTGCCGGACATGCGGAATGCCGCCGAATGGGACCTTCGCTGCGTGCGCGGGCCGTTGACAGCTGAAAAGATCGGCCTTGCGCCGGAGCGCGGTATTGTCGATCCCGCGGTCATGGTCGCCGAAATGCCGGAATTCCAGAACCTGCCCAAGCTATACAAACGCAGTTTCATTCCCCATTGGGAAAGTGCCATCGCCGGTATGTGGCCCGTCACCTGTGGCACCGTCGGCCTGCACTACATCGACCCGCGCGGCGAGGCCAAGAGCGTGATCCGCGAGATCGCGCAATCGGAGTTCATCGTCGCCGAATCGATGCACGGGGCAATTCTCGCCGATGCTTTCCGCATTCCTTGGGTGGCGGTGACGACGTCGGACAGCATCAACAGCTTCAAGTGGAACGATTGGGCAAAAACAGTCGGGGTCGAATACCGTCCCCGTCATGTGCCGGTTTCCAGCCGCACCGAAGCCATGATCAAGGGCGCACGTTTCTGGGGCATGGGCTTCGAGGCGCAGACCGTGCCGGAGGCCGCCAACCTGCGATCCGCCGACGACGAGGTGATCGTTGCGACCAGAGAACCGCGTCAGACCTTCTTGCGCAGCGCTGCCAAGCAGGTTCTTGCGGCACCATCGACGCTGGCACTTTGGCAGGCGACCCGGGCGGAGCCGCAATTGAGCAGCGACAGCCGGCTCGTCGAACGCAAGGAACGTTTCCAGGATGCGCTGGCCGCCGTGCGGCGCGCCTATTTCTAGGACGTGACAAACGACGCTCCGGACAAGATGCCGGAGCGTTTTCCGCTCGCCATGATTCGACGTGGCGGCGACGCTGCCACGCTTGCTGCTAGCGTGCGTGCGCTGCGCCGACGGGCAGCAGATAACGCACTGCCGCGCCCCCGCTGGCTGGCGTCGCATCCTGGCGCGGCCTGAAACGCTCCGTCTTATCGGCAAAGATACCGGCGGTGACGGCTGGCGCGGCGCCTGGGCGCCGCATGAGGTAACCGATCGCGGCCATTGCGCCGCGCTCTTTCTTCAGGTCGAGAAAGTGGCGGTGCTGGTAGCGGCCACGCACGTGACGCTCATGTCGTCGCACGGCAGCCGCTGCCTCACCGTCGAGGTCGTTTGCGGCAAGGATGACGCGGTCGGCCTCGTAGAGGCGCTTGAGATCCTCGGTCCGGTGGCTGCCGCTCAGCGAATTGCCGCGCACGATCGCCGCATAGCCACAGCTTTCAATGACTTTGTAGCGCGCGCCCTTCGCCAGCGCGCGAAGATAGAGGTCGTAATCTTCCCCCAGCCGAAGCGCCTCCTGATAGCGGATGCCATGCTCGTCGAGGAAGCGGCGGCGCATCAACGGCTTCAGGAAGCCGATCTCGCCGCGTTTCACGCCCGGCTGCGAAATATTGCCCTCGACGAAATCAATGAGGCCGATTAGGCGCGGTCGCGGCGGGAAGTCATCGACCCGTGGCGACGCATCAGTCACTGCGGCCTCCCCCATGAAGGCGATGTTGTCGGCGATGAAATCCCAGTCGTCTTCCGCGAGCAGCCTGCCGAGCCTGCCCGGTAGAAAGAAATCGTCGGCGTCAAGGATCGCCAGGACCGGGGCGCGGCTGATGGCGATCGCATGGTTACGGGCCGCTGAAGGGCCGCGATTGCTTTCAAAGCGTGCGATCGTCAGCCGTCCACTGTGATCGTCGGCAGACCGCGCCGCGGCGACGGTCTGATCGGTGGAACCGTCATCCACCACGATCACCTCGGCGGTTTCCGGTTCGGCCAGGGCCGATGCGACTGCGCGGGCGATGGTCGCCTCGGCATTCTTTGCAGCAATGATGACGCAGACATCTGTCCGGGCGACTGTGGTCATGAGGGCCTCCAGTATCGTGTCTCGCGGGCAGCGCGGCGCCTATCGGCCAAGTGGACTGCACCAGTTCTCGATCGCTGCATGAGGAAGCCGGTCTTCGACGGCCCGCTACTTCATGCAGTCCGGCATGGAATGTTGCCGTAACGGGCTGCACCATGCAGGGCGATCATGTCGCAACCGCGTCAAAGGAGATTTTTTTGAAGAACGGGGGCAGGCTTATCCGGTCGTGCGGTCAACGATTGAAGTGACCGGGGCGGTCCAGGCGGTGGGTATTGCTGCCCGGTTTGTCATCGTTGGCCGACTGCAGCACTTCAGCCGCCTTTTTGCCGCGCTCGCGCGCTTTCCTCCAGATAAGGAAAACGACGGCGAGGAAATAGCCGATCTGAATGAGGACCGCACAGATCGCCGTCTGGATCAGCGTGGATGTGAAAGAGCCATTGAGGAAATAGGTGACGACAGCGAAAACCGTTAGGGCGCCGATCATACTCACGAAGACGCGTGGGGCGTACATGGCACTAACTCGCAATCGGTTCTATCGTTGCAGACGTCATCGCAAAAATCGGCCTTTCCTCTGCAAATATCAATATATTGGCGACGGACATCGGCTGCAACCGGCAATAGCCGCCGCTTTGGTACATAGAAACAGGCAAATCTTTATGTCGCGTTTCGAACAGCGTCGATCGAATCAAAATCAGTTGATCGGCCTCAAGCGCCATTGTGACGCGAGCCTGCGCTCGGCAGCTGATTTTCCACCTCCCGTCGGAAGGCGGTCGCGTGTGTCGCCCGATGGTTGCTGCCGCACGCACACGATGATCAACTTTTATTACAAGTTTGAACGATGTTGCGAGCCTTTGTGTGCATCGCAAAGACTTGGTGCATCGCAGCAAAGTTCGGGAAATCTCGCCTGCCGATAATTTTGGAGCAGGGGAAATCACGCTCCCGAAGCTCAAGGAAAACATCGGCCTGCGAAGATAACGCCACTTCTCCGGAAATGTAATTTGGCTCGGCAGAAACAATACAGGAATAGGTGCGAGGTGATACTGTTTCTCGCAATAATATAACGGCGCCTGTCACGGGAAATATTTCATATTCGAAAGTGGTGATATACGCATTTTGGCTCCTGCTCGGATACTCGCCTTTATTTCGCCTTCAAAAAGCAAATCCTTACCGGACGTTCATTGTTCACGATGAGCGCGCCCCAGTGTGGGCTGTAGGCCCCCCTGGGGAGACCGACAAATCGCCAAACGTAAATGGAGTCACCTCTATGAAGTCTGCGACCAGATCGGCCAATTCGCCGTTTTTCAGTGCCGCAGAGTTTGCGGCATTTCCGCCCGTGGGTGGCGTTTCGAAGCGTGGCTTCGACGTGCTTGCCGCTTCCCTCGCCCTCGTTTTCTTAAGCCCGCTGTTCCTGATGCTCATGGCGCTCGTCAAGTTCTCCGACGGCGGCAGCATCTTCTACGGCCACCGCCGCATCGGCCATAACGGCAAGTCGTTCCGTTGCCTCAAGTTCCGCACCATGCGCCCTGATGGGGACCGGATCCTGCAGGACTACCTCAAGGCCAATCCGGCCGCCTACGAGGAATGGCGCGCGACGCGCAAACTGCAGGACGACCCGCGTGTCACGGTCGTCGGCAGTGTCCTGCGCAAGCTCAGCCTTGATGAGCTGCCGCAGCTCGTCAACATCGTGCGCGGTGAAATGAGCATGGTTGGTCCACGCCCGGTGGTGGAGGACGAACTGGAACTCTACGACAGCGCCGCCGTCTACTATCTGCAATCCCGGCCCGGTCTTACCGGCCTCTGGCAAATCAGCGGGCGCAACGACGTATCCTACGCAACCCGCATCGCGTTCGATACCCAGTACGTCCAGAACTGGTCGCTGCTGAGCGACTTCTCCATCGTTGTCAGGACCATTCCCGCCGTTTGCCTTTCGCGCGGCAGCTACTGACGAAACAGCGCCTGCAAAGCCCGCGCGACCAGTCGCGGGACGGCGCATTCATTCGGGAAACCCAAATGAAAAAACACCACCTGTCGGGAAAGTCGCGCATGCCGCGCACGCTACCCCGTTTCCTGCGCCGCGCGGCTCTCATCGTCGCGGCGCTCGCTTGTGCTTTTCCGGCCTGGGCTGACGAATACCAACTCGGCACCATGGACAGGCTGAGAATTCGCGTGGCCGAATGGCAAACCGCGGAGGGGGCTGTCCGCGATTGGTCGGTTGTCAGCGGCGAGTACACCGTCGGTCCCTCGGGGGCGCTCTCCTTGCCGTTCATCGGCGACCTGCCGGCAGCGGGAAAGACGACCACCGAAGTCGGCGAAGCGATCGGCGAGAAGATGCAGACGCTGTTCGGTCTGCGTGACCGGCCGTCCGCCTCAGTCGAGCTCGCGCAATACCGACCGGTTTACCTCGCAGGCGAGGTGCAAAAGCCCGGCGAATATCCCTTTGCCCCCAATCTGACTGTGCTTAAGGCCGTAAGCCTCGGCGGCGGTCTGCGCCGCTCCGAAAGCGGTCAGCGCTTCGCCCGCGATTACATCAATGCGCATGGCGATTCGAGCGTCCAGACGTCCGAGCGCAACCGACTGCTGATCCGTCGCGCCCGCCTTCAGGCTGAGATCGCCGAAAAGGACGGCATCGAGCTGCCGAAGGATCTTCAAGGTGTTCCCGGCATCGACAAGCTTCTCGCAAACGAGACGGCGCTGATGGCCTCGCGCGATCGGAAGCAGAAGCTGCAACTGAAGTCGCTCGCCGATCTGAAGTCCCTGCTCGAAAGCGAAATCCAGTCGCTGGCAAAGAAGACGGAAACCCAAAACCGCCAGCTGGAGCTCGTGGTCGAAGACCGCGAGAAGGTCGAGAGCCTTGCCGAAAAGGGCTTGGCGCTCAGCCAGCGCAAACTGTCGTTGGAGCAACGCGTTGCCGAATTGCAGGCCGCCCTTCTCGACATTGACACGGCTTCGCTGAAGGCGAAACAGGACGTCAGCAAGGCGGGCCAGGACGAAACCAATCTTCGAAACGATTGGGACGCCCAGCTGGCTCAGGACCTACAGAACACCGAGGCCGAACTAGACACGCTTTCGATCAAGCTCGGCACCAGCCGCGACCTGATGGCCGAAGCGCTGTTGCAATCGGCCGAAGCCGCCCAGTCGAAAGACAATACGGCGGAGGCGACGATCGCCTATTCGATCATGCGCGAGCGCGACGGAAAGCCGACGGAGATCGCCGCCGACGAGAATACGCCTGTATTGCCAGGTGACGTGATCAAGGTCGAAGCCAACCTGGCAACACAATAGGACCGGCTGTGAAAATTTCGAAGGCGAGCCTGATTTCTGCCGATCGCAATGGTGTCTATGGCACCGTTGCGATCGCGCTATCGCTCTTCGTCTTCGCCTATTCCTCGCGCTTCGGGCAGGCGTCGATCCTGCTCTACTATGGCCTGTGGCTGCCGCTGGTGCTGGTCGATTACCGTCGTGTGCTCGGCAATTACGGAATCCGCCTCTGGATCCTTGGCTTTGCGATCTTCGCCTGCCTGTCGGTCTTCTGGTCGGCGGCACCCGGAATGACAGCGCGAACGGGGGTACAGTATCTCTCCCACGTGATTTGCGCCCTGATTGCCATGCGAGTTGTCGGCATCAGGACCCTCGTGCGCGGGGCGATTGCCGGGACCGGCGTCGTTCTCGTTTACTCACTCCTCTTCGGCGTCTACCACCTCGATCCGCTCGACGGCACCTACAGTTTCGTCGGCGCTTTCGCCTCGAAGAACCAGCTGGGTTTTTACGCTTCGCTCGGCATCTATTTCGCCTTCATCGCGCCAATCGCGCTTGGCGAACGCGGCCCTTGGCTCGCGGCATCCGGCCTGGTCGCGTTGCTGTCGGCCTATTCGCTTTTTGCTTCGCAATCGGCGACGTCGGTGTTGACCACAGTGGTTATCATCGGGCTGTGGCTCGGCATGCGGGTGGTCGGGCTATTGTCGCCCGCACACCGCAAGGGGCTCTTCCTCGCCGCCGCGGTCTGTGGCGTCATGGTCGCCGTTGCGGCCATCTATGGTGGGGGCGTCGATCTTGTCCTCGGGCTTTTCGGCAAGGATTCCACCCTGACCGGACGGACCTACCTGTGGCAGCAAGGCATCGAGGCCGCCATGTCGTCACCGCTGGTCGGTGTCGGCTACCAGGCCTATTGGGTCCAGGGCTTCTCGGAGCCCGAACGCCTGTGGGAAGAGTTCTATATCGCCACGCGCTCCGGCTTCCACTTCCACAACACCTTTATCGAAGCGATGGTGGAGACCGGCGCGATCGGGCTCGTGCTTCTGTCCGGCATCCTTCTGATAACCGTGCTCGGGCATACCAAGCGGCTGTTGACGCAGGACCATGACACGCAATCTTCCGTGCTCTTCGGCCTAGCGCTGCTTCTGCTGGTGCGGTCCTTCGTCGAAATCGACATCATGAACCCCTATCACATCGGCTCGTTCCTGCTCTATTTCGCCGCCGGTAAGCTGACTTTACCGGAAGCGCGCACGCACCAGAGCGTCGAGGATCGTCCCACGCCGGCCGTATCGGAGATCCCGCTGCGCCTGAGGTATCGATGATCAGCGCCCCGACGACGATCTACGGCATTCAGTATCTGCGTGCCGTCGCAGCACTCGGGGTCGTCGTCTTTCATGCCGCCGAGCGCACCGGGCACCACTTCGCGATAGGTGCTGCGGGTGTCGATGTCTTCTTTGTCATCAGCGGCTTCATCATGTGGGTGATCAGCGAACGGCGGCCGGTGTCACCGCTCTCCTTCCTCCGTGATCGTATCCAGAGGATCGCGCCGATCTACTGGCTCGCAACCGCGCTCATGGTCATCGGCGGCCTTGTTGGCCTGTTTCCCAATCTGGTCTTGAGCAACGCGCATGTGCTTTCCTCGCTGCTGTTCATTCCCTTGCGATCGCCAAGTAGCGGCGAAATCTGGCCGGTGCTGGTGCAGGGTTGGACGCTGAACTACGAGATGTTCTTCTATGCCGTCTTCGCCTTGACACTGCTGTTGCCGCGGTCGAGGCGGTTGCTGGCGATCGCTGGCTGTTTCTCGGCGCTGGTTGCCATCGGTTTTGCTGTCGACAGCGGCAACGCGCTCTTCGTCACCTATACGCGGCCGATCATTCTTGAGTTCGTGGCAGGCATGATCGTCGCCGAGTTGTGGCTGAGAGGCAGGGTGCCTGGCGCATTTTCCGGCCTTCTGCTTGTCGTCATCGCGTTTTCAGGGTTCGCGGCGCTCGCCGCGCTTCGCCTGCCTTTCGACGAATTCATCCTCGGGCCTTTGGCCGTCATGCTCGTCTTGGGAACCCTGGCGCTCGAAGCGCAGGGCTGGTTCCGACCCAGCAGGCTGCCGATGATGCTTGGCGACGCATCCTACTCGATCTACCTCTGGCACACCTTTGCGATTTCGGTCGTGGTCAAGGCTTGTGGAATGATGGGTATCGGGCCGCTCACATCGGCGCTGCTGGCGGTCGTTGCGGGGACCGCGCTCGGCGTTTTCGCCTATCTTTTGATCGAGAAGCCGCTGGCCAAGAGGCTGCGCTCGGGCTTTTTCTCAAGGCCGGTGCAGCACACGGCCTGACAAATCGGAACCATCTGGCGCGGCGATCACCGCCGCACCAGATCGGGTCAGGATCTCAGGCGCCCTGATTGCGACGGGAATGCCAGTTCCAGGCCGTGCGCGTGATGTCGGTTAGATCATATTTCGGAACCCAGCCGAGAATGTCGCGCGCCTTGTCGTTGTTGGCGACCAGCGTCGTCGAATCCCCTTCGCGGCGGTCGACGAGATCGACCTGGAACTCGCGTCCCGATACGTCGGAAATCGCCGTCAGCAGTTCCTTGACGGTCGTGCCGGTGCCTGTGCCGAGGTTGAGCTCGACGCTGTCGCCGCCTGAAAGAAGGTGTTCGACCGCGCGCACATGGGCGTCGGCAAGATCAAGCACGTGGATGTAGTCGCGCACGCACGTGCCGTCGCGGGTGTCGTAGTCCGTGCCGAAGATCTTGAAACTCTGGCGTCGGCCAAGGGCCGCGTCGATGGCGAGCGGGATGGCATGCGTCTCCGGCTCGTGCCACTCGCCGATGCGGCCTTCCGGATCAGCACCAGCGGCGTTGAAGTAGCGCAAGATCACCGAGCGCAGGCCCTTGTACTGCCCGTAGTCCTTCAGTGCCTGTTCGCACACCCATTTGGTCCGGCCGTAAGGGTTGATCGGCGCCTGCCGGTGCTGTTCGTCGATCGGCACGCTCTCGGGCAGGCCATAGGTGGCGCAGGTCGAAGAGAAGACGAAAGCTTCGACGCCCGCGGCAAGGGCAGCCGAAAGCAAGGTCAGCGTGCCGATGACATTGTTGTCGTAGAAGGAAACCGGGTCTTTCACCGATTCACCCACCTCGATCATCGCGGCAAAGTGCAGGATGGCGCGTGGCTTGTGACGGGCAAGGACTTCGTCGAGCCGCTTGCGGTCGCGGATATCACCCTTTTCCAGCACGCCCCATTTGACGAATTCCTCGTGGCCGTTCGAAAGGTTGTCGTAAACGACAGGCTCGAAACCCTTGTTGGCGAGTTCGAGGCACGTATGCGAGCCGATGTAGCCGGCACCGCCGACGACGAGGACTTTATTGCTTTCCATGATGCTTACGATCCTTGGGAGGTTCAGAGAAATTGCCAAGATTTTTCAACGGATGACGACAATGGTGTCAATGCCGCGCGCAATCAAGCACGTGTCCATGTCGCGTATGTGGCGGTGGTTACCAGCACGCTTCTTTCCACACTTCTGTCGATCCCGGCCCTTCAAAATTGGTGGGAAAAATGCGGGAAGGGACAATTATCTCCCGGGCGACGGCGCGCTAGATGCTTCTTTCGGTTCGGGGAAAACATATAGCATATTAATTTACTAGATTTAATTGATTATGCCTGCCGCGGTCGTACCATAGCCTCCAGATTTCTGAAGGAAGGCTCTCATGACGACGAAACTGAAACGCTTGGCGCTGACCCTCGCCGCACTTGCGACCACTGGCCTGGCTCTGAGCGACGCGCAGGCGCAAACGGCAGATCCGGTCAAGGGTGGTACGCTGATCTATCTTGAGCAGCAGGCCCATACGAACCTCTACCCGCCGGCCGGCGGCTTCTATCCGAACGGCGGCATCCTCAACCAGATTACCGACAAGCTGACCTATCAGAACCCAAGGACGCTGGAGATCGAGCCCTGGATCGCCGAGTCCTGGACGGTCAACGCCGATGCGACGGAATATACGTTCAAGATCCGTCCTGGCGTGACGTTCTCCGATGGTTCGCCGCTCGACGCAGCTGCCGTTGCCAAGAACTATGACGTCTTCGGCCTCGGCAACAAGGCGTTGAAGCAGCCGGTTTCAGAGGTGATCAACAACTACGAGCGCAGCGAAGTCGTCGATCCGCTGACGGTCAAATTCTACTTCAAGAAGCCCTCGCCAGGGTTCCTTCAGGGAACGTCCGTGATCGGTTCGGGCCTGGTGGCCGCAAGCACGCTGGCACTGCCCTTCGAAGAACTCGGCGACGCGACGAAGATCATCGGCTCCGGTCCGTTCGTCGTCGAGAGCGAGACGATCGGCAAGGAACTGAACCTGAAGGCGCGCGGCGAATACAACTGGGGCCCGGCCAAGCTCGAACACCAGGGTCGCGCCTATCTCGACGGCATCAAGTACATCATTACTGGCGAAGACAGCGTGCGCATCGGCGCGTTGCTTGCAGGGCAGGCGGATTTCATCCGCCAGGTCCAGGCCTATGACGAGGGCCAAGTCGAGGCGCAGGACTATCGGATTTACGCGCCTTCCACCCGCGGCGTGAACAACAGTGTCGTCTTCCGCCCGGACAACCCGTTGGTGGCCGACATCCGGGTGCGCCAGGCGCTGCTGCACGCGACCGACACCAAGGAAATCGTCACCACGTTGTTTTCTGCCAATTATCCGCAGGCGACCTCGATCATCGCGTCGTCGGCGCTCGGCTACAAGGATATCTCGACCAAGCTCGCCTTCGATCCGGCGAAGGCCAAGTCCCTGCTCGATGAAGCGGGCTGGTCTGTCGGCGCCAACGGTCTGCGCCAGAAGGACGGCAAGGAACTGGTACTGACGGCTTATGAATCGCTGCCGCAGCCGCAGAACAAGGAAACGTTGCAACTGGTCGCCCAGCAGTGGGGCAAGGTGGGCGTCAAGCTGAGCGTTCTTGCCGGCGACAGTGGCAGCAAGACGGTGGATGATCTCGATCCGCTGAAGACCCCTGTGTCGCCTGCCATGGTCGGCCGTGCCGATCCCGATGTGATCAAGAGCCAGTACTATCCGAAGAACCGCGATGTGCTGCGCCAGAAGGGTGGGCTTAGCGACAAGGTCCAGAGCTTCGTCGATACGAAGCTGAATGGTCTGCTCGATGCGCTCGCGTCCGAGCCGGATCGCCAGAAGCGTCTCACGATTGCCGGCGAAGTTCAGGACTACGTCATCGATCAGGCCTATGCGATCCCGATCTTCGAGGAACCGCAGGCCTATGCCGGTGCGCCCTACGTCCAGGGCGTGGCCTTCGAGGCCGTTGGGCGGCCGAGCTTCTACAGCACCTGGCTTGCTGAACATTGATCAGTTCGACGGCCACCGCAGGCCGGTGGCCGTCGTCTCTGAAATCCGCCTGCGAGGAACGGATCATGTCCGCCTATTTGTTCAATCGTGTTGCTCAGGCCCTGTTTGTGCTTTGGGCCGCATTCACGATCTCTTTCGTGCTGCTGCAGGCAATGCCCGGCGATGCGATCCTCATCAAGTTCCAGAACCCCGATCTCGGCCTGACCGCCGAACAGGTCGCCGAAATCCGCGCCTCTTATGCAGTCGACAGCTCCGTGCCGGTGCAATACGCGCGGACCATCAGCAAATTCCTGGTCGGTAACTTCGGCTACTCGGTTCAGGCCGGTGTTCCGGTTTCAAGCCTGCTCGCCGCGCATCTGCCGGCAACGCTGAAGCTTGCGGCGCTCGGCTTCCTGCTGGCTGCGGTCCTTGCGACCGTCATCGCTTTCCTCTCCAGTCTCGCGCCGTTCGCGTGGCTGCGTGGCGCTTTGCAGTCGGTTCCGTCGCTTTTCATTTCTATCCCGACCTTCTGGCTCGGCATCATGCTCATCCAGATCTTCTCCTTCCGCCTGAAACTCGTGCCCGTCATCAACCCCGGTCCCTGGCAGGAATTGATCCTGCCGGTCGCGACACTTGCCGTGCCGATTTCCGCGCCGCTGGCGCAGGTACTTGTTCGCAATATCGATGAGGTGATGACACGCCCCTTCGTGGCCGTGGCGCGGGCGAAGGGCGCCACTCGCCTTTGGGTTCTCTGGCGGCATGTCGGAAAGAACGCACTGCTTCCGACGCTGACGATTGCCGGCGTGTTGTTCGGCGAACTGATTGCCGGGGCCGTGGTGACGGAGACCGTCTTCGGGCTGAACGGCATTGGCGGGCTGACCGAACGCGCCGTCGGCAGCCAGGACGCAGCCGTGCTTCAGGCAATCGTCGTTCTGTCAGCGCTCGCCTTCGTGATCATCAATCTTGCTGTGGACTTGCTCTATCCGGTGCTCGACCCACGCCTCAGGACCAAAACGGGAGCCGTTGCATGACGACCTTGGATACGCTTCACGATGACGCCGTTGCAGCACCAAGGGCAAAGAGCGAACGGCGTTCTGGTGCGGCATCGCGGCTGCGCCGCGTGCCCTTAGGGTTGGCCCTTTCCTGGCTTATCCTTGGCACCGTCTTCCTCTGGGCGGTCGCCCCTTCGTTCTTCACGGGCTACAACCCGCTTGAGGGCATCGGTGGCGCGCAGTTGCGGCGGCCGAGCGCTGACCATATGCTCGGCACCGATGCGCTCGGGCGCGATCTCTATGCGCGCATCGTCTACGGGGCCGTGCATTCGCTGACCGGTGCTTTTGTCGCCGTCGGGCTGGGACTTGCGGTTGGCACCGGTCTCGGTGTCGTCGCTGGCTCGGTACGGCGTCGCTTCGATGATGCGATCATGCGCGTCGTCGACGTGCTCCTGTCGATCCCTCCGCTGCTGCTTTCGCTCAGCATCATTATCCTGCTCGGCTTTGGAACCGTGAACGCGGCAATCGCTGTTGGCGTCACCTCGGTCGCAGGCTTTGCCCGGCTGGCGCGGGCGGAAGTCGTGCGCGTGCGTCGTAGTGACTATGTCGAGGCGGCCTTCGGCAGTGGCGGGACCTTCGCCTCGGTTCTGTGGCGCCATATTCTTCCGAATTCCTTAACCTCGGTCGTCGCCTTTGCCGCGCTGCAATTCGGATCGGCTGTTCTGCAGATTTCGACGCTTGGATTTCTCGGCTACGGCGCGCCGCCGCCGACGCCGGAATGGGGGCTGCTGATTGCGGAGGGGCGCAATTACATTTCGACCGCCTGGTGGCTGACTACCGCGCCCGGCATTGTGGTCGTCCTCGTCGTGCTGGCTGCCAATCGCGTCAGCCAATCTTTCGGAAGGGCCGCATCATGACCGTCATTCCTGGAGCGTTTCCCCCCGTTCTCGAGGTCGAGGATCTTTGCATTGCCTACGCTGACAGCAGCGGCGAACGCCGCGCCGTTCATGACGTTTCGTTTCGCATCAATCCAGGCGAGGTTGTGGCCTTGGTCGGGGAATCCGGCTCCGGCAAGACGACGACTGCACAGTCGATCATCGGTCTGCTGGCGGCGAATGGCCGGGTGGAACGCGGAACCATCAAGCTGAACGGAACCGACATTGCCCGCTGGACGGATCGGCAACTGGACACGGTGCGCGGCGCGAGGATCAGCCTCGTGCCTCAGGATCCGGGAAATTCGCTCAACCCGGTCAAGACGATCGGTTCGCAACTCGGCGAGATGTTCCGCATCCACGGCGCGCTACGGTCCGACGAGATCGAGGCCAGGGTGATCTCCCTTCTTGCCCGCGTCGGCTTGAGCGAACCGGCACTTCGGGCGCGTCAATATCCGCATGAACTGTCGGGCGGCATGCGCCAAAGGGTGTTGATCGCGATTGCGATTGCGCTGAAGCCGCAGTTGATCATCGCCGACGAGCCGACGAGCGCGCTCGACGTCACGGTCCAGAAGCGCATTCTCGATCTCATCGACGAGCTGCGAACGGAATATGGTACGGCTGTGCTTTTGGTGACCCACGATCTCGGTGTTGCCGCCGACCGGGCCGATCGGATCGTCGTCCTACAGGGCGGCCGGATCCAGGAGCAGGGCGCAACGGGCGCTATTCTGGCCGCACCGCGCAGTCCCTACACAAAACAACTGCTTTCGGACGCGCCGTCCTTTACCGCCCCCGCGAGGCTGGCAACGGTTCGACCACCCGTTGCTGAGGCCCCGGACGATATCGTCGTCGCCGAGGGCCTTGTCCGCGAATTCGTTCGTAAGGACGGCGGGTCCCCGCAACGTGCCGTCGACGACCTAAGCTTCCGCGTCCGCCGGGGAACGACCCATGCGATCGTCGGGGAATCCGGGTCTGGGAAGACGACGACGATACGCAGCATCGTCGGCTTTGACAGGCCGACGGCCGGGCGGATCGAGATCGACGGCACCAATGTCTCGGGCCTGACGGGAGAAGGGCTTAGGCAGTTCCGCCGCAAGGTCCAGCTCGTTTACCAGAACCCCTACGGCTCGCTGGACCCGCGTCAAAGCGTGCTGCAGATCGTGACCGAGCCGCTGACGAATTACTCGGGTTTCCCACGTTCTGATCGCGAGGAGAAGGCAAGGGCGATCCTTGGTCGCGTTGGTTTGCCTGAGGAGGCATTTGCACGGCGGCCCCATGCGCTTTCCGGCGGCCAGCGCCAGCGCGTTGCCATTGCTCGGGCGCTTGTGCTCGATCCGCAACTGGTTGTGCTCGACGAAGCGGTTTCCGCACTCGACGTCAGCGTGCAGGCCCGTATTCTCGATCTCTTGGACGAACTGCAGAGCGACCTCGGGCTCACCTATCTCTTCGTTTCCCACGACCTCGCCGTGGTGCGCCAGATCTCGGACACCGTTTCGGTTCTGAAGGATGGGCGGCTGGTCGACGATGGAACCGTTTCCGACGTCTTCGAAAACCCTCGCAGCGATTACACCCGTGAGCTGATCCATGCCATTCCCGGACGCAACCGCCGGGCTGCGGCCTGAAGCAACGGACTACAGACAGGACCAACCATGATTGAGACGACGCCACGCAAACGCCTTGGCTTTTTTACCCGCCTGCTCGACGACGTTCCGGCGGGCACCCGTTACTACTACGCAAAGGAGCAGATCGTCACCGCCGAGCGTTTCGGCTTCGACACGGCCTGGGTGGCGCAGCACCATTTCCACGCGGACGAAGGCGGCCTTCCGGCGCCTCTGGTTTTCCTTGCCCATGTTGCGGCGGAGACGACGCGCATCCGTCTCGGCACCGGTGTCATTACGCTGCCGCTCGAAAATCCGATCCGGGTGGCCGAGGACGCCGCCGTTTTCGATCTGCTCTCCGGCGGGCGACTGGAGGTCGGGTTCGGGACCGGCGGCACGCCGTCCTCCTTCATGGCCTTTGGCTTGGAAAGCGCCGATCGCGGCGCGATCTTCGGCAGGCATCTCCAAACGGTTCTCGACGCTTGGGCAGGCCGTGGGCTTCCAGGCGGAGATCGCCTCTACCCGGCAGCGCCGCAACTGCTCGGCCGTATCTGGCAGGCAACCTTTTCGGTGGCGGGCGGCGAGCGGGCAGGGCGCGCCGGCGACGGCCTGATGTTGTCACGCACCCAACCGCGGCCAGAAGACAATCCGCGCGCTTCGCTGGCGGAGTTGCAAAACCCGATTATCGACGCCTATCTGCATGCGCTCCCTTCCGGCCGCGCGCCGCGTATCCTCGGTTCTCGCAGCCTGTTCGTTGCCGACAGCCGCGCCGAAGCGTTGCGACTTGCCGAGGTTGGTTTGAGACGGGGTGCGGAACGACTGATCGCTAGCGGTCATACGGTTCCAGGCAATTCACTTGCCGATCTGATCGCGGCCTTCGACGTGCATGTCGGCTCCGTTGACGACGTCATCGCCAGTCTCAGCGCAGACGAGACGCTGGAGCGTGTCACCGATCTGGTGTTCCAGGTTCATTCCGTTGATCCGCCGCACCCATTGATTCTGCGATCCATCGAGCTCATCGCCACCAAGGTCGCGCCGGCGCTCGGCTGGTCGCCACAGGAGAAATTCCATGCCCGGCGTTTCGGCGCTGTCGGTTGAAACGGACTGCTGGTTCCATTTCTCAAAGGAGACGACGTCATGACCACCACGTCACCGGATATCATCGATCTGCTGGCCGGCATCACTGCCGGATCGGCGCTCGACCGAATTCGCGCCCAACGGCCGGAAACCCGCGAACAGGCGCAGAAAACTTATCTCGCACTCTTTCAGCCCGCGGATTTCGGCGACGTGTCGGCGGCGGAGCGGCATGCGATCGCAAGTTTCGTTGCCGGCCTGCACCGTCAGCCAGACATTTTTGAATTTTACAGCAGCCCGTTCGAGGATAACGGCACCGATCGCTGGTTGATCGAGGTCATCAAGGCCGAGATCGGGGCAGGGCGGGCAACAGGGCCATACGGCAACTATCCGGACGGGCCGCTCAATGGAGAGAACGAAACCGGTCCGCTCTATCAAGTATCGCAGTCAAGCCGCGAGGTGCTCGGCCGTAAGCTGTCCGCCGCGCTGGAGCACGCCCACTTGCTCGTCTTCCATTTGCGTGATGCCAGCCCGCAGGCGTTGCAAGTCTTGTTCGACGCTGGCTGGACGACAAATGGTGTCGTGACCCTGTCGCAGCTGGTTTCCTTCGTTGCGTTTCAGGTCCGCGTCATCACCGGGCTTGGCTTGCTGTCGACCGCCACGAAGCGCGTTGCGGCTTAAGACCTCAAGAGGACATGCGAATGACCGAACATGCCATCATCCCGATCGTTGAAAATCCGCCTGTTACCTTCACGCAGGCCGAGATCGGCTGGACACCGTGGCTGCAGCCCTTACCTGAGGAAGAGCTGACGGAGCGTCACCTCCAGGGCCTGGTCGAGGCTGGGCGCGCAAAGTCGCCCTACTTCCGTCTGCTCGTGCGCGATCCGGAAGTGCTTGAAGCGCGCACAAAAACCGACAAGGACATCTTCTACAACACCGGCTCGGGCCTGCCGCGCGCCGAGCGCGAACTGGCTGCGACCGCCGCGTCTAGATATAACGGCTGCATCTTCTGCGCCTCGGTACATTCGCGCTTCGCTTCGCATCACTCAAAGCGCACAGAGGATGTGCAGAAGCTCCTCGACGAGGGCGTCGAAACCGATCTCGGCGAACGCTGGAATGCAATCGTCGCCGCTTCAGTGGCGCTGACGGCGACCCCGCCTACCTTCGGGGAGGAGCACATCGGCCGACTTTCGGCAGCAGGCCTAGACGAACTGGAAATCGCCGACGTCATCCATGGTGCCGCCTTCTTCAATTGGGCAAACCGGCTGATGCTCTCACTTGGCGAGCCGACCCCGGCAAACTGAGCCGCACACGCGGTCGGTCGCAACCGGTACCAGACATAGACGAGCCCGCAAGACCGAGAGATCTTGCGGGCTTTTGCATGCGCGTCACCCGACGCGTCTCGAATCTGTGAGCGGCCGAAACAGAACCCGCGGTGATTGTTTGCGGTCAGCAAGCGGCAGGCAATCTCGAACGATATCAATAACGCAAAGCGCTCATGCCGGCTTCGAACGAAGTAATTCGGTCATTTTGAATACTGGCAAAAGAACAGCGGCCGATTTTACTTCCGCCATAGAAAAAGCCCGCAGCGTCTTACGACGTTGCGGGCTTCTTTCATCCGAGTTTATTCGGATTAGAAGTTACGCTGCAGACGGACGAAGCCGAGAACCTGGTCGTCCGAACCGCCACCAAGCTTGTCGGTGTCTTCGTACTGAACCGATACGCGGGTCGCGAGGCCTTCGGTGATCGCGTAGTCGAGCGTTACGCCAGCGCGCCACTTGGAGAGGTCGTTGTTGAAGTCGTTGCCCGTGCGAAGGCTATCCCAGTACTGAACGCCGGGGGTGATCTTCAGCTTGTCGGTTGCCTTGAAGGCGTACGAAGCAGCAACGGTCCACTCCGAAGCGTTCCAGTATGCGTTCGGGTTCGAAGCCCAAACACCGGCGACCTGGAAGACACCCGGGCCGAGGTCGGCCGAGAGCAGAGCGCGGATTGCGCCTTCTTCGTATTCAGAGTCGTAGCCGCCGAGCAGGTCGAAGGAAACGCCACCGAGCGTAGCCGAAACGATGGCTTCGACGCCAACGCCGTTCGACTTGGTCGACGTGCCTTCAAGTTCGTCAACGGCGATACCGGCCTGGAACGAACCGCCGTCATAGAGGTAGGCGATCGAGTTGAACTCGGTGACGTTGCCGATCGAGTCGGTTTCGCCGTTCAGGCCCTTATCCCACCAGCTGTAGAAGAAGCCGGCCTTGAGGCCACCCAGCTGGATGTAGGCTTCGTCAACGTCGATCAGGCTGTCGCCAGCGTCTGTGTCGTTGTCGGCGTTGAACTCAGCTGCGAAGAAGCCGGTGAGCGTGCCGTACTCGGTGTCGCTCTTGGCGTCGAACGAGATGTAAGCGCGCGAGAAGGAATCCCAGTCAGACGTGGACTGGCCACCGAACTTTTCCTGGTTGTAGCGGCTG
>JAESGS010000251.1_pt1 | contig 65262 bp, 60 predicted proteins | sample 9269761 | NCBI WGS metagenome assembly JAESGS01 (sample SAMN15741799, study PRJNA653493) | algae metagenome | isolation source: Cyanosarcina radialis HA8281-LM2 and co-occurring heterotrophs from damp... | place: USA: Makauwahi cave, Hawaii | collected 2011-01-06 | reverse complement strand
CCTTCGACCGGATTCTTGAAGCGGATCACCCGGTTCGGGTCGTCGCGGCGGGGCAGGCCGAGATCACGCGCGCGGCCGTCGTAGCGCGGCTTTTCCTGCTTCGCCATCGCGGCCTCGCGCATCGCGTCGAGCTCTTCCCGGGTTTCGTAGGCGTAGTAGGCCTTGCCGGCCGCGACCAGCTGTTCGGCGACCTCGCGGTACCGCTCCAGGCGGTCGGTCTGGTAGATGGGGCCTTCGTCATAATCCAGCCCCAGCCACTCCATCGCCTGCAGGATGGCGTCGATGGCGGCCTGGGTGCTGCGCTCGCGGTCGGTGTCCTCGATGCGCAGGATGAAATCACCGCCGCGATGGCGTGCCTCCAGCCAGCAGTACAGCGCCGTGCGGGCGCCGCCGATGTGCAGGTAGCCGGTGGGACTGGGGGCAAAGCGGGTACGGCAGGCCATGGGATGCTCGAGCAACGGAATCGCATGATTTTACCGCGCCGTGGCCCTTCTGCCGCGCTCGACGGGCCGGATGCGCCGCAGCGCGTCGATGCAGCGAGACGCCGGCGGGCCGCGCCCGTCGATGAAGGAAGCCTGGCGGGGAGGTATTAGAATCCCGCCATGACCACGCTCTTCATCTCCGACCTGCACCTGGATGCCAGCCGGCCGGCCATCACCGAGCTCTTCGGCGCCTTCATGCAGCGGGAGGCCCGTGATGCCGATGCGCTCTACCTGCTGGGCGATGTATTCGAGGCCTGGGTAGGCGACGACGACCCGTCCGACACGGGGGCCTACGTGGCTGCGCGCATCCGCGAAGTGGCCGATGCGGGTGTGCCGGTGTACTTCATCCGCGGCAACCGGGATTTCCTGCTCGGCGAAACGTTCGCCCGCCGCGCCGGCATGCGCATCCTCCCGGATCCCGCGGTCATCATGCTGTACGGGAAGCCGGCGCTGGTCCTGCATGGCGACCTGCTGTGCACCGGCGATACCGCCTACCAGGCCTTCCGCGCGCAGACGCGCAACCCGGCCTGGCAGGCGCAGTTCCTGGCGCAACCGCTGGCCGCGCGCCTCGCCTTCGCCGCGCAGGCGCGCGCCGCCAGCCAGGCGCACCAGGGCGGCATGAAGCAGGACGACAAGGCCACCTTCGAGACATTGACCGACGTGGCGCCCGCCACCGTCGCCGCCACCTTTGCCCAGTTCGGCATCGATACGATGATCCACGGCCACACCCATCGGCCGGCGATCCATGATCTCGTCATCAACAACCGCAGCTGCCAGCGCATCGTGCTGGGGGACTGGTACGAGCAGGGGTCGGTGTTGCGGGTGGAGCCCGACCGGATGGCGCTGGATTCGCTCTGAGAAGCGATGCCGACTGGTTCTTGCAGTCGTGGGAGCGACGTAAGTCGCGATGAACTGCCGTGGTGCCGTCATCGCGACTTACGTCGCTCCCACATGCCCAACTACGGGGCTTGCAGCGCCGCCAGTTCGTCCTCGTCGAAACCCGCCAGCAGGCGCGCTTCGATGTTGAAGGGGCCATGCAGGTAACCACCGGCGTGCTCTTTGAGCAGTTCACGGAAACGCGCGCGCGGCTCGATGCCCCGCTGGGCGCAGTACCAGCGGTACCAGCGCGAACCCGCCGCCACATGCGCCACCTCCTCGCGCAGGATCAGCTCCAGGATCGCGACGGTGGCGTGGTCACCCAGCTCGCGCAGCTTGATGATCATGCCCGGCGTCACGTCCAAGCCACGCGCCTCCAGCACGCGCGGCACCAGCGCCATGCGGGCGAGGCCGTCGTGCGCGGTCTTCTCGGTCATTTCCCACAGGCCGTTGTGCGCGTCGAAATCGCCGTAGTCGTGGCCCAGCTCACGCAGGCGCGCGCGCAACAGGACGAAATGGCGCGACTCGTCATTCGCCACGCCAACCCAGTCGGCATGGAACGCCGGCGGCAACCCGCGGAAGCGGTACGCCGCATCCCATGCCAGGTCGATGGCATTGAGTTCGATGTGGGCGATGGCGTGGATGAAGGCCGCCCTGCCCTGCACGCTGCCCAGCCCGCGGCGCGGCAGCTCGCGCGGATGCACGAGCGTAGGCCTGGGCGGCCGGCCGGGCATGCGGATCGGCGCGGGTGGTGGCGCCTGCTCGGGCACGGGCAGCTCGCCGCGGGCGAACATCGCCGCATAGCGCTGCGTCAGCGCGACCTTGTCATCGACCGACGTCGCATCCAGGCAGTCGCGCGCGGCCTCGAACAGCGTGGTCACGACCGACCGCGCGGAAGTCAGCCGGAAACGCGGCGCTTGCGCTTGGCTTCGTCCGAACGCATCTGCTCGATGCGCTCGAAGTAGCCCGGCTCGATGCCGGTGACGTACTTGCCGTCAAAGCATGAGGAATCGAAGCGCGGCAGCTGCGGATTGCCTTCGCGCACCGCGGCTTCCAGGTCTTCCAGGTCCTGGTAGATCAGCCAGTCGCAGCCGAGCTGCTTCTCGATCTCCTCGACACTGCGGCCGTGCGCGATCAGTTCGTCGGCCGACGGCATGTCGATGCCATAGATGTTGGGGAACCGCACCGGCGGGGCGGCGCTGGCCAGGTAGACCTTGCGCGCGCCGGCATCGCGCGCCATCTGCACGATCTGCTGGCTGGTGGTGCCGCGCACGATGGAATCGTCCACCAGCAGCACCACGCGGTTGCGGAACTCCAGGTTGATCGGGTTCAGCTTGCGGCGCACCGATTTCACCCGTTCGCCCTGCCCCGGCATGATGAACGTGCGGCCGACGTAGCGGTTCTTGATGAACCCCTCGCGGTATTTCACGCCCAGCACGTTGGAGATCTCCAGCGCGGCGTCGCGCGAGGTGTCGGGGATCGGGATGATGGTGTCGATGTCGTTGTCGGGACGCAGGCGCAGGATCTTTTCGCCCAGCTTCACGCCCATGCGCATGCGCGCCTTGTGCACCGACACGTTGTCGATCATCGAATCGGGGCGGGCGAAGTACACGTATTCGAAGATGCACGGCGCATGCTCGTGCGGTTCGGCGACGATCTCGCTGAACAGTTCGCCGCGCGCGGTGATCACGATGGCCTCGCCCGGCTGCACGTCGCGCACGCGCGCGAAGCCCAGGATGTCGAGCGTGGCGGATTCGGAGGCGATGATGTACTCGGCGCCTTCGTTGTGCTCGCGCTTGCCCAGCACCAGCGGACGGATGCCGTGCGGATCGCGGAACGCCACCAGGCCCAGGCCCAGCACGACGCTGACGACCGCGTAGCCGCCCTTCACGCGACGATGCACGCCTGCCACCGCACGGATCGCCGCTTCGGGGCTGAGGGTGCGCTGCAGGTCCAGCTCGTGCGCGAACACGTTCAGCAGGACTTCGCTGTCCGAGTCGGTGTTGATGTTGCGGCGGTCCTGCGCGAACACGTCCTGGCGCAGCGCCTCGGTGTTGATCAGGTTGCCGTTGTGCGCCAGCGCGATGCCGTACGGCGAATTGACATAGAACGGCTGCGCCTCGTCCATGCCTTCGGAGCCGGCGGTGGGGTAGCGGCAATGGGCGATGCCCACGCGGCCTTCCAGCACGCTCATGGCCTTGGCATTGAACACGTCCCGCACCAGTCCGTTGTCCTTGTGCACGCGCAGGCGCGTGCCATCGGCGGTGGCGATGCCGGCAGCGTCCTGGCCGCGGTGTTGGAGGACGGTCAGCCCGTCATAGAGCTGGCCGGCAACATTCTGGTTGCCGACGATACCGACGATACCGCACATGGTTGACCTACTCCGGTTTCGACTGGGGCGACGCGGACGGGGAGACGGAATCCTGCGCGGCGCCACTGTCGTCCAGTGGGCGGGGCAAGGATGGCAGGCGCGCATTATCGCCCGCCGGGGCACCATTGCCAAAGTCCAGTTCCTGCACAGTCCATTCCGGCAACCACATGCTGAGCCACCGCGCACCGGGCAGAAGCACGGGGATGACCGGTGATTCCTGCCATTCAGGCTCGCGTGGCAGCGACGTGAAGCCGACCAGCACCAGCAGCACGCAGGCCACCACGGCGCCGCGCACCAGGCCCAGCACAAGTCCCAGCGCCCGATCCACGCCTGACAGGCCCACCGTCTTGATGAACTGCCTGACCACCCAGCCGACGATACCCACGAACAGCATCACCGCCACGAAGCTCAGCGCATAGCCGCCCAGCAGTTCGGTGGCGGTCGGCGGGCCGTCGCTGGACATCCACCGCGCGGTCTCCGCACCGAAGTGGAACGCCGCCCAGCCGGCCAGCAGCCAGGCGGCCAGCGACGCCAGCACCCCGACAAAGCCGCGCATCGCGCCGAACAGCGCCGACACGCCGATGATGGCGAGCAGCGACAGATCCAGCAGGCTCATGCGCCCGCCCGGTCATGGGCCATGGCGGAGGCCGTCGCGAGCCCGCTCAAGGATGCGGACGGACCATGCCGTCGATGCCCACCTTCGCCGCCACCTGGGATTTCAGACGGTCGGCATCGGCCCGGTTCGCCACCGGACCGACGCGGACGCGGCTCAGCGTGCCCTTGTCGGTGCGCACCTGTTCGACGAATGCACTGAAGCCGGCACCGCGCACGCGGTCGCGCAGCGCGTTGGCATCGGCCGCATTGGAGAAGGCGCCCAGCTGCACCGCGAAACCGACGCTCGAAGCGGCAGGCTTCGGCGCTTCGACCGGCTTGGTCGCGGCCACGGTGGGCGCCGGCTTGGGCGCCGCCGCCACGGGTGTAGCGGGCTTGGGAGCCGGTTTGGCGGGCTCGGGAGGCAAGGCCTGGGTGCTGACCGCGGGCGCCGGGGCTGTCGCGACCGGTTCGGAGGCGGAAGGTGTGGCCGCAGGCGCGGGCGGCACGGACGCCGGCGCTGCCGCGGCATCCAGCGTCACCACCTGCGCATTGACGTCATTGCGGACCTGGACTGCCTGCAGGCGGCCTGCTTCGGCGGCCGCGCGATCCAGGTAGGGCCCGACACGCACGCGGAACGCGGATTTGCCATTGATCGTCGCCGGCTCGACGAAGCCCGGAAGCTGCGCCTGCTTCAACCTTGCCAGCACCGCATCGGCATCGGATTGCGTCGCATAGGCGCCGAAGCTGACGGCGAAGTCGCCCGCCGCGGTCGCGGCCGGCTGCATGCCCGGGGCCGCCGTCCCGGTCGCGGGCGCCACGGTGCCCGATGCGGGCGCAGCGCCCTGGCCTTCGAGGCCCAATGCGCCACCGGCGGGCGCATTGCCCGGCGTCACCAGCGGCAGTTCGCGTGTTTCGTACTCGCCGTCCGGCGAGGCCGGGACGTCGAGCGGGACGTCGGAGACGCCACTGTCGGGGGCAGGCCCCTTGATCAGCATGGGGAGGAAGATGACGGCCAGCGCCACCAGCACGATCGCGCCGATGAGGCGCTGTTTCAGAGCAGTATCCATCCAGATCCACGGCACAGGGCGGCAGGAATGCCGCTGCGATTATACGGCGCGCATCCGCGCCGACGGCTCATGGAGCTGAATGCAGTGCGACCAGCGCCTCTGCGACGGTGTGGAAGGAACCGAACACCAGTACCCGGTCGCCCGGCCGCGACATCGCGCGAGCCGCGGCCAGCGCATCGGCGACCGTGGCATGCGTCGCACCACCGGCAGCGGTCGTCGCGGCAAGGCGGCTGGACAACTTTTCGGCCGTCTGCGCGCGCGCGCCTGCGTCGAGGCCTGCCAGATGCCATGCCAGCGGAAGCGCGGCGAACGCATCGACCACGCCCACCACGTCCTTGTCCGCGAGTGCGGCGAACACCACGCGCGTTGCGCCGGCGACCGGATTTGCCTGCAGCCAAGCCGCCAATTCACGTGCGGCCTGCGGGTTGTGGCCCACGTCGACCACGACCTCCACGCCTGCCAGGAACTGACGCTGCAGCCTCCCGGGCACGTTGGCGTTCGCGACGCCGTGCGCGATGGCGTCTTCGGTGATCTCCCCCCTCGGCAGCGCGCGCAGCGCCGCGATGGCGGTAGCCGCATTGGCGCGCTGCGCCGGCGCAGACAACCGGGGTTGCGGCAGTTCGAATTCCGTACCCACCTCGCGCCAGCGCCAGCGGTCGGTGTCGATGGGTTCGTGGAAGAAGTCGCTGCCCAGCCGCAGTGCGTTGGAGCCGATGGCGTATGCATGCCGCAGCACGCTGGATGGCGAATCGACTTCGCCCAGCACCAGCGGCTTCCACGGGCGTGCGATGCCGGCCTTCTCATGGCCGATCGCCTCGCGATCTTCGCCCAGCCAGTCGGTGTGGTCGATATCGACGGTGGTGATGACCGACACGTCGGCATCCACCAGGTTCACCGCGTCCAGCCGCCCGCCCAGGCCCACTTCCAGTACGGCCAGATCCAGCGATGCGCGCTGGAACAGCCACAGCGCGGCCAGCGTGCCGAACTCGAAATAGGTCAACGGCGTGTCACCGCGCGCCGCTTCGACGACCTCGAATGCGGCGACCAGCCGTGCGTCACTGGCATCTTCGCCATCGATGCGCACGCGTTCGTTGTAGCGCAGCAGGTGCGGCGACGTGTAGGCGCCCACCTTCCAGCCGGCCGCTCGCGCGATGGCCTCGATGAAGGCGACGGTGGACCCTTTTCCATTGGTGCCGCCCACGACGATGACCTGGGCGCCGGGCGCGCCCAGCGAGAGCTGCGCAGCGACCTCGCGCACGCGCTCCAGCCCCATCTCGATGGACCGGGGGTGTTGCCGCTCGATGTAATCGAGCCAATCGCCGAGACTGCGCATTGACGCTTACTTCTGCTGCAGGGGGGGTGGGGTTTTCGCGTCCCCGGTGGCAGGCGGTGGCAGTGCGATCGCCTTCTGCCGCCGGATGTTCTGCGTATGCCACTGGAAGGCCACGCATGCGCCCGCCTGGGTGGAATCGCACAAGGTCCGCGTCACGAAGAAGCCATGCTTGCCATCACTGGCCAGGCGGCTGCGTATCAGTGCGGGGGCATGCGAAAAGCCCTCCTGGTACACCTGCCATTGACTGTATTCCTTGCCTTCCATCACCGTGTAGAACAACAGGCCGGGCGGCAGGCCTTCGGGGGTATGCCGCGTCCCGCGCTTTGCCAGCAACGCCAGCGCTTCTTCAACGGTGTCGCCCGGGATCGGCAGCGGGTCCTGGATGTAGCCATCCACGGTGCCGTCTTCATCCACCGTCACCGGCGGTACCCGGTCTTCCGGGCCGAGCCTGGCCAGGAAGGGGTTGTAGGGCGGCTCGCCCATGTTGAAATCGACCGGCATGCGGACGCGTCCGGGCACGGGCCTGCCCTTCTCGCGCGCGGGGGAAAACTTCCACTGGCGGGCAGCCTCGACGGCGGCCGTATCGAGCAGCTGGCTCTTCGACGTCACCTCGACCAGCACGTCCTCCACCTTGCCCGTCTCGCCGATCGTCAGCACCAGCACGGTGGTGCCCTCGACGCCGGCGCGAGCCGCTTCCGGGGGATAGCGGGGTGGCGCGCTTTCGATCACTTTCGCATCGGCATCCGGCGGTTCCTTCGTCTCCGCATGCGCGGCGAAGGTCGCGGCCATGAGCAGCAATCCGGCAAGCAGGTGCTTCATCCTCATTCCCCCTGATGGCAGTGGCCTCGCATGCCGCCACGCGGCGGCGTGCGTTGCCGTGACTTCATAACGCCCGATGCTTCGCCTCGCCGAAGAAGGGCGTGTGGTGGGCGCAGTCGTTCAGGCGCACCACTTCCAGCCGGTCCACGTCAGGCCCTTCCAGCAGGTTGAGCGTGGTGGGCGCCTGGCGGAAGCTCCACAGCTTGGCGATCGGCAGGCCCAGGATGCGGCACAGCAGGACGCGGTTGACGGCGTCGTGCGCGACGATCAGCAGCGTGTCGTCATCGCCCAGTCCCTCCGACGCACGCGCGAGGCCACGCCATGAACGGTCCAGCACCTGGCGCAATGATTCGCCGCCCGGCATCAGCACGGTGTCCGGCTCTTCGCGCCACGCCAGCAGGCGGGCGGGATCCTTGTCCTGGATCTCGCTGGCCAGCAGGCCTTCCCATTCGCCGTGTGCGATCTCCTGCAGGTCCGCATCCGTCTGCAGCATGTCGGCACGCGCATCACCCAGCGCCAGCCGCGCGGTGAGCTGCGCACGGGACAGCGGCGAGGCCACCGCGCGATCGATCCGCACGTCCTTCAGCCGCTGGCCCAGCGCGGTTGCCTGGCCTTCGCCGACCGGCGACAACGGGATGTCGATCTGGCCCTGGTAACGGCCTTCGGCGTTCCACGGCGTTTCGCCGTGACGGGCAAGCAGGATGCGCATGCGTCAGTCTGTCCATTCGAGGGAAGCGGCCCGCTTCCGGAGGCCGGAAACGAAGACGGGAGCGGATGATAACCGCTCCCGTCCCGTGTCCGCCGATGGCGTGGCGGCGATCAGACCAATGTGCGACCGCTTACTTGCCCACGCCCATTTCCTTCAGCAACTGCGGCGCCGGGTAGACCTCCTGCATGATCCAGCGCAGGTAGCGGCCATCCACGGCGATCATGCGGGTCATCTTGGGGTCGAACACCCAGTTGGAGCTGACCGATTCCCAGTTGCCGTCGAAGGCCAGGCCGATCAGCTTGCCGTGCGCATCCAGCACCGGCGAGCCGGAGTTGCCGCCGGTGATGTCCAGGTCGGACAGGTAGTTCACCGGCACCGAACCCAGGCGCTTGTCTTCGAGCCCGCCATAGCGCTTGGCCGCCACGGCATCGAGCAGCGCTTTCGGCGAGTCGAACGGATCCTGCCCGGTCTCCTTCGCCACCACGCCTTCCAGCGTGGTGAACGGCGTGTATTCCACGCCGTCCTTCGGCGCGTAACCCATCACGTTGCCGAAGGTGATGCGCAGGGACAGGTTGGCGTCGGGATAGACGAACTCGCCCTGGCTCTTCTTGTAGTCCGCCAACGCCTGCAGATAGACCGGGCGCGCGGCCAGGTTCTCGCCGGCGCGCGTCTTGCGCTCCTGTTCCAGCGTCAGCAGCGTAGGCATCACGGCGACGGCGTACTGGATGGCCGGGTCGCTGCTGGCCTCGAAGGCCTTGCGGTCGGCCGCGAACCACTTCAGGCGTTCCTCGGTGCTGCCCAGCTTCGTCGCGGCCAGGCGGTCCAGCGCGCGCTTCACCGCCGTCGCATCATTGCCGCCCAGCCACGCGTCCACCGCCGCCACGCGTTGCGTCGCGGGCAGCTTCAGGTATTCGTTCAACCAGTATTCCTGCAACTGGCGGTCCATGGCGGGCACGTAACGGCGCTCGAGCTGCTTCAGGCCGCCTTCGATGGCGGGCAGGTCGCGTTCCTGGTAACCGGATTCGCGCTCGGCATTGGGCTTCTCGCGCTCGATCGACAACCGGTACAGCTGCGCGGCGACGCCGACGGTGCCCGTGTTGTGGAACTGGCCCAGGGTGATGTCGCGGTCGCGGGTGGCCTTGCCCTGCTCAAGCAACGCGATGAGCGTGGCGTGCGCGTCCAGCGCCGCCTGCCCCTTCGCGCCCTGCCCCTTCAGCCACGCCAGCACCGCGGCTTCCTCGGCCTGTTTCTGGCCGGCGGCATCAATGCGCTTGAAGCCTTCCAGCTGGCCGTCGTAGTTCTTGCTGGTGTTGTTCCACCCGGCCATCGTGCTGGCGTACTTCACCTGGATGTCGGGATTCTTCTTGCCCGCGTCGCCGACCAGCGCGATCAGGTTCTTGTAGTGGCGGCCGATGGTCGGGTAGGTCCACGCAGCGGTATTGTCGAACTCGGCGGCCAGCGCGTAGCGGTTGGTGGAACCCGGGTAGCCCGCCACCATCACGAAATCGCCCACGCCCAGCGGCTTGTCGGCGAACGCCAGCCAGTGCTTGGGCTGGTACGGCACGTTGTCCTTCGAGAACGCCGCCGGCTTGCCGTCCTTGCCGACGTAGGCGCGGTAGAACGCGAAGTCGCCGGTGTGGCGCGGCCACATCCAGTTGTCGATGTCACCGCCATACTTGCCCACACTACCCGGGGGCGCATACGCCAGGCGCACGTCCTTGATCTCCAGGTTCTTGAACAGGCGGTAGGTATTGCCGCCGGAGAAGCTGTAGAGGCGGCAGCGGAAACCGGCATCGGCTTCGCAGTCGGCGATCAGCTTCTTCTCGAACGCTTCCAGCGCCCTGGTGCGGGCCAGTGGATTGTCGCCGGCACCGACGATGACGGCTTTCGCTTCCGTGGTGACGTCCTGGATGTCGTCCAGCACGAACACGCGCGCATTGGGCCCGGCACTGACTTCATCGGCCGTGGTCGGCGCGTTGAAGCCATTCCTGATCAGGTTGTTCTCCGGGGTGGAGTTGAGCTGGATGGCGCCGTAGGCGCAGTGGTGGTTGGTGACCACCAGGCCATTGGGCGACACGAAGCTGGCGGTGCAGCCGCCCAGCGCGACCACTGCGCCCATCGGGTCGCCGGTCAGGTTGGACAGCTGCTGCGGCGACAGCTTCAGGCCGGCTTTCTTCAACGGACCGGCGATCTCCGGCAATTGCTGCGGCACCCACATGCCTTCACCGGCATGGACAAGACCCGCCGGCACCAGGCAGGCGGCGGCAAGCGAAACGGCAAGCAGGTTGAGACGCATGGAAATCCCCTGACGGTAATGAGCGTTAGATTGTAACGAAGCTGTCATGCCCGCCCGCCCATGACTTATGGGCTATGCGACGGCGCCCCGTGAACGGATTCCGGGCCGTCAACAGGCGGTGCAACATGGCGCTCGCGGCCGGGGGCATATAATCCGCGCCTACTTTTTCGTGGATCGGCACCCCAATGGCGCAAACAATGAAGGCCCTCGTCAAGCGCGAGGCCGGCAAGGGCATCTGGATGGAAGAGCTGCCGGTACCGCAGCCCGGCCCCAACGAGGTGCTGATCAAGCTGGAGAAGACCGCCATCTGCGGCACCGACCTGCACATCTACCTGTGGGACGAGTGGAGCCAGCGCACCATCAAGCCCGGCCTGACCATCGGTCATGAGTTCGTCGGCCGCATCGCGCAGCTCGGTTCGGCCGTCACCGGCTACGACGTCGGCCAGCGCGTGTCGGCCGAAGGCCACATCGTCTGCGGCCATTGCCGCAACTGCCGTGGCGGCCGCCAGCACCTGTGTCCGAACACCGTCGGCATCGGCGTGAACCGCAACGGCGCGTTCGCCGAGTACATGGTGATGCCGGCCAGCAACCTGTGGCCGATCCCGGACCAGATCCCGAGCGAGTTGGCCGCGTTCTTCGACCCTTACGGCAATGCGGCGCACTGCGCGCTGGAGTTCGACGTGGTGGGCGAAGACGTGCTGATCACCGGCGCGGGCCCCATCGGCATCATCGCCGCCGGCATCTGCAAGCACATCGGCGCGCGCAACGTGGTGGTGACCGACGTCAACGACTTCCGCCTGAAGCTGGCGGCCGACATGGGCGCCACCCGCGTGGTCAATGTGTCGAACACTTCGCTGAAGGACGTGATGGCCGACCTGCACATGGAAGGCTTCGACGTGGGCCTGGAGATGAGCGGCAATCCGCGCGCCTTCAACGACATGCTGGACTGCATGTACCACGGCGGCAAGATCGCCATGCTCGGCATCATGCCCAAGGGCGCGGGCTGCGACTGGGACAAGATCATCTTCAAGGGCCTCACCGTGCAGGGCATCTACGGCCGCCGGATGTACGAGACCTGGTACAAGATGACGCAGCTGGTGCTGGGTGGCTTCCCGCTGGGCAAGGTGCTGACGCACCAGTTGCCGGTCGACGATTTCCAAAAGGGCTTCGACCTGATGGAAGCCGGCAAGGCAGGCAAGGTGGTGCTCAGCTGGACGTGATCGCCGGTGAACGGCAGGCATGAAAAAGGGCGCCTTGCGGCGCCCTTTTTCTTTCGTGCATCGCCGATCAGGGAACGGCGACGGATACCGTGAACACCAAGCCCGGCTTGTAGATGTCGGAGCCACGGCGCAGTTCTTCCGCGTCGGAACCGAACGTATCGTAGTAGCCCAGCGTGGCGGTGGCCGGGCCGAAGCCCTTCGACACGCTCACCGAGCCATCGAAGAAGTCCGCGCGGCCCGCATCGCCACCGGCATCGATCGAGGTATAGCCCGTCGTCGCGCCCAGCGAGAAGCCCGAGTCGCCGAGATCGTAGCTGGCGGACAGGCCCGCATAGGTTTCCTCGGCTCCGCTGTTGCTGTAGTCGTCCGCGTAGGCCAGCGTGCCGGCCACGGTCAGCGGACCGCTCCAGGTCACCTTGGCGATGTATTCGTTGTAGTCGATGTCGCCGTAACCGTCGGAAGAGCCCTCGTAGGTGTAGCGCGTCACGCCGAGGTCGAGGTTCCAGGAATCGTTGAGGTCCGTGTTCCAGCCCACGAAGTAGTCGAATTCGAAGTTCGGGCCGCCTTCGCCGAAGTCCACATTCGAGCCCCATGCACCCGCATACAGCCCGAAGGGTGCGGAGTACGTCAGGCCCGCCTGGAACGCCGGTTCGTTGTCCGTCTGCGACACGCCGCGGAACACGTAATCCGTGGTGACGGCGAACGTCGCGCTGAGCGGGAACGAAGATTCCTCTTCCTCGGCTTCCTGCGCGAACGCGGACATGGGAAGGGCCAGCAGCAGGGCGGTGGCAAGGGCGGTGCAGAGCTTGACGGGCTTCATCCGGGTTCTCCTGTGGCGGTATGGCAGTGTGGGGAGTGCCTGCATGGCAGGTTGCGATGCCGGTAGCGAAACCGTAATCACAACTTCACGGTTTTTTAACCGACTCGATATTGCGACGCAACAATCCCTGCCGTCAAGTACCTGCCGACACCCCGGTTGCATCCCGGGTTTCCTGCGCGAAACATGCCTGTTCTTGCACCTTCAGCGTGCCTGGGAAGCACCATCCCGGGGAAACCATCCGTACCGCTTGGGCACCAGCCGCACCGGTTGGCCCGGCTGGTTGTGCGGCCCCTCCTGTTCCGCGGGCAGCTCCACTTCCAGCTCCGCCCCACCCTGCTGCAGGCGTGTGCGAAGCCTCAGGCGCGGGCCGTTGCGCTGGGCGGCCAGGATGGTGGCTGGCCAACCTGCCTGTTCGTCATCGCTGGCTACGTGCAAGTCCTCCGGTCGCACGTAGACATCCGCGTCGCCATCCGCCTCCGGCGGATGCGCATCGCCCAGCGCCAGTCCCGCGACCTCCAGCCGGCTTCCCTTCCATTGCGCGGGCAGGCGATTGACCGCGCCGACGAAGGAATAGACGAACGGCGATGCAGGCACGTCATACGCTTCGGCCGGACTGCCCAGCTGTTCGATGCGGCCACGATTGAGGATGGCCACGCGGTCGGCAAGCTCGAGCGCTTCCTCCTGGTCGTGGGTGACGAAGATCGTGGTCAGGCCGGTGCGGTCGTGCAGTTCCCGCAACCAGCGGCGCAGATCGCGGCGCACCTGCGCATCCAGCGCACCGAACGGCTCGTCCAGCAGCAGTACGCGCGGCTCGATGGCCAGCGCGCGGGCCAGCGCCACGCGCTGGCGCTGGCCACCGGAAAGCTGCGACGGATAGCGCGACGCCAACCCCTCCAGCTGCACCAGCGACAGCAGCTCGGCCACGCGCTCGCGGATGCGCGCATCCGGCAACTTGCCCGCTCCGCGTCGCACGCGCAGGCCGAACGCCACGTTCTCCTGCACGGTCAGGTGTCGGAACAACGCATAGTGCTGGAACACGAATCCCGCGCGCCGCGCCTGCACGCTGAGACGCGAGGCGTCGTCACCGTCGAACCAGACACTGCCGGCATCGGCCTGTTCGAGTCCGGCGATCACGCGCAGCAGGGTGGTCTTGCCGGACCCCGAGGGGCCAAGCAGCGCCAGCAGCTCGCCCTTGCGCACCTCCAGGCTGACGTCGTCCAGCGCGGCGAACGCGCCGAAACGCTTGCTGAGGTGTTCGATCTTGATGCCCATGGCGTGGTTCTCAGTGGCGGTGGTTGGCCGCCAGCGATTCGCCGTGCCGCCATTCCAGGTAGGACTTCAACACCAGCGTGACCAGGGCGGTCAACGCCAGCAGCGATGCCGCGGCGAACGCGGCGCTGTACGCATACTCGTTGTAGAGGATCTCCACATGCAGCGGCAGCGTATTGGTGCGGCCGCGGATGTGCCCGGATACCACCGATACCGCGCCGAACTCGCCCAGGGCACGCGCACTGCACAGCAGCACCCCGTACAGCAGTGCCCAGCGGATGTTGGGCAATGTCACCCGCCAGAAGGTCTGCCAGCCGCTCGCGCCCAGGGTGAGCGCGGCCAGCTCTTCGTCGACCCCCTGCTGCTCCATCAACGGCATCAGTTCTCGGGCGATGAACGGGAAGGTCACGAAGATCGTCGCCAGCACGATGCCCGGCAGGGCGAAGATGATCTTCGGCAATTGCAGCGTGATCTCGCCCAGCACGGGCAGCGACACGCGCCAGCCCTCGTCGATCAGCGCCCATGCCCAGCCCTGGGCACCGAAGATCAAGACGAAGATCAGCCCCGACACCACGGGCGAGACCGCGAACGGCAGGTCGATCAGCGTGACCAGCCAGCGCTTGCCCGGGAAGTCGTGCTTGCTGACCGCCCACGCGGCGGCCACGCCGAACAGCAGGTTAAGCGGCACCACGATGGCGGTCACCGCCAGCGTCAGCTTCACCGCGGCCAGCGCATCCGGCTCGGAGATCGCGGTGACGAAGGCGAGCCAGCCTCCGCGCAATGCTTCCACGAATACCAGCAACAGCGGCAGCAACAGGAACGACAGCAGGAATCCCAGCGCGCCCAGGACGAGCAGCACCTGCACCCACACCGGTTCGGTGACGGCGGAACGCGCACGGATCCGTGCAGGCACGCGGTGCTCGACGACAGGCGACTCCACGACAAGCGACTCCGGGGGAAGGGCGATGACGGCGGTGGTGGCCTCGCTCATGCTAACCCCCTGCCTGCTTTTCCGCGCGCTGCAGGCGCGACTGCAGCGTGTTGATGACCAGCAGCAGTACGAATGACAGCAACAGCATCGCCGCCGCGATGGCGGTGGCGCCCTCGTAGTCGAATTCCTCCAGCTTGATGGTGATCAGCAATGGCGCGATCTCCGACACGCCAGGCAGGTTGCCGGCGATGAAGATCACCGACCCGTACTCGCCCACGCCGCGTGCGAACGCCAGCGCGAATCCGGCCACCACCGCCGGCCACAACGCCGGCAGCACCACCCGCGTGACCGTCTGCCAGCGGCTCGCACCCAGCGTGGCGGCGGCTTCTTCCAACTCGTGCTCCACTTCGGCCAGCACTGGCTGCACCACGCGCACCACGAAAGGCAGGCCGATGAAGACCAGTGCCACCGTGATGCCCAGCGGCGTGTACGCGACCTTGATGCCCGCCGCTTCCAGCCATTGCCCCAGCCAGCCCGTCGGCCCGTACAACGCCGTCAGGGCGATGCCCGCCACCGCGGTGGGCAAGGCGAACGGAAGGTCGATCATGGCGTCGAACAGGCGCTTGCCCGGAAAGCGGTAGCGCACGAACACCCAGGCCACCAGCGTCCCCATCACCGCGTTGAACGCGGCCGCCGCCAGCGCCGTGCCGAAGCTGATCCGCAAGGCCGCCAGCACGCGGGGTTCCGTCCACACCGCCCACAGGCCGGCAAACCCCAGACCGCTGGCCTTGACGAACACGCCCACCAGCGGGATCAGCACGATCAGCCCGAGCCACGCCAAGGTGTAGCCCAGGCTGATGCCGAAGCCGGGAATGACGCGCCTGCGTCTCCCCGGCACCGGCAGTGGCGCGACCGTCGCGGTGGTCATTTCGCCTGGATCTGGTCGAACACCCCACCGTCGGCGAAGTGCGTGGCCTGTGCCTTGGCCCACGAGCCGAAGATGCCGTCGATGGTCACCAGCTCAAGCTTGGGGAAGCGCGCCACGTCCTTCGGGTCCGCGTGCTGCGGATAACGCGGACGGTAGTAGTGCTTGGCGGCCAGACGCTGTCCCACCGGTGAGTAGAGGTACTGCAGGTAGGCCTGCGCCGCTTCACGCGTACCGTGCTTGTCGACATTGCGGTCCACCAGCGCCACCGGCGGCTCGGCCAGGATCGACAGCGACGGCACCACGATGTCGAACTTGTCAGGGCCCAGTTCCTCGATGGACAGGAAGGCCTCGTTTTCCCAGGCCAGCAGCACGTCGCCGATGCCGCGCTGCACGAACGTCGTGGTCGATCCGCGAGCGCCGGTATCCAGCACCGGTACGTTGCGGAACAGGGCACGCACGAAGTTGCGCGTCTTGGCTTCATCGCCCTTGAAGATCTTCAGGCCGTAGGCCCATGCCGCCAGGTAGTTCCAGCGCGCGCCACCCGAGGTCTTGGGATTGGGCGTGATGACCGAGACGCCCGGTTTCACCAGGTCCACCCAGTCCTTGATGCGCTTGGGATTGCCCTTGCGCACCAGGAAAACGATCGTCGATGTGTAGGGCGCGCTGTTCTCCGGCAAGCGCTTTTGCCAGTTCGCCGGGAACAGCTTGGCGCGCTGCGAGATCGAATCGACGTCATAGGCGAGCGCCAGCGTCACCACGTCGGCCTCGAGGCCATCGATCACCGAACGCGCCTGCTTGCCGGAGCCGCCGTGGGAGGTTTCGATGGCGACTTTCTGGCCCTTCTTCGCCTGCCAGTCGGCCGCGAACGCGGCATTGAACTCGCGGTAGAACTCGCGTGTCGGGTCGTACGACACGTTGAGCAGCTTGAGGTCCTTGGCGCCGGCGGCAGCCGCCACGGTCAGGCCGAAGGCGAGCAGCGCGTTGCGCACATGATGTAGGACGGTCGGGGTCGTCATGGTCTTCTCCAGGGGAATCAGAACGCGACCTGCAGTCGCGAGAACACGGCTTTTTCGTCTTCACGGTCGGTACCCGCCACGGCACCCCCCTCGAACTGCGTGTCCAGGTAGTTGACCACCAGTTTCAGGTTGCTGGTCAGGTACCAGTTCACGCCCAGCGTCCAGGCGGTCGCCTTGCGTGCGGACACCGCGGCATCGGCGAACAGGGGGAACGCCGCGTCGTCGATTTCAAGCACGCCATAGCGCCCGACCAGCTCAAACGCTCCCCATCCACCGCCCGCCCTGAAGGGACTGGACGGCTTCACCACGCCCCGGTAGCTCGCATCCTCGCCGGTCAGCACGAAGCTGGCGGTGGCCTGCCAGGCGGTGTTCTCCAGGTCCGCGCGCGTCCCCGCCGCGGCACCCGTGGTGACCAGCAGTTCCTGCTCCGACGCGATGTATTCGGCCAGCAGGCCGAACCGGCCGCGATACAGGTAACCCTGCGGGGAAAAACGGCGATGCTCGCCATCCGCGGCGACCGCCGCACGGTAGTTGAAGAACTGCGCCTGGCCCTGGGTGCGATAGCGCGGCAGGAGGTTGTTGCCTGCCCCTGTCTTGTCGCCGATGCTGCCGGCAATGCCGAAGCCCAGGCCCGACCAGCTGCTGCTGGTGTTCTTGAATGGTTCGAAGAAGATGCGGCCCGCGTATTCGAACTCGTCGTCCGGATTGGTGGTGGCCGCGTCGCGTCCGTCGGGCGCACCGTTGTACACACCCGCGACGTAACTGACGCGCCCTTCGGCGAATTCGCCCTGCGCCTGCACACCCAGATCGCGGTTGGGCGCCAGTTCGGTCGGGAAGCTGCGCTCGACCAGCGCGATGGCGCTGCCCGACTGCAACCGCTCCAGTCCGATCGGCCCCTTCACCTTGCCCGCGCGCAGCGTGAAGGCCGGGTCCAGCTTCACGTCGACATAGGCGTCCACGATGGTGGCGCTGTCGCCGGCGAATTCGGGGGTCAGGCGGAACGACACCAGCTTGCCGAGCGAGCCCTCGATGGTCGGCCGGATGCGCCGGAACAGGAAGGTATCGTTCTGTGGCACCGCATCGTCATCGAAGAAGAACCGCGCATCGCCCTGTACCAGTCCGCGCAGCTTGAACTCGTAGTCGCCATTGGCCGACTTCAGCGAAGCGCCCTTGTCGTTGACCGCCACCACCGGAGCGTCCTTCGCCTTGGCCGCCTGCTCTTCCTGCTGCAGTTCGAGGCGGCGCTCGAGGATGCGCAGCCGCTGGTCCAGGTCACCCAGCGTACCGCTGGCGCCGGCATCGCCCTCAGCGGAGGCCACCGGTGCGGGCGCATCGCCCACGCGGCGCTCCAGCGCTTCCAGGCGCTGCAACAGTTGCTCCACCGTGGGCTGGCTCTGCGCGACGGCCGGGAAGGCCAGCGAACAGGCCAGCGCGCCGATCAATAGCGCGCCTCTGCCCTGCCGCCTGCCCCTGCCCGTCGCTGGTGTCCGCATTGCCCATTCCCCGTTCACGTTGACCGTCATCGGCCGGAAACGGGATGCTGCGGGCGCACATCGGCCACGGGAAATGATGAAACCGCGGTTGCTTATTCCCTGCGCTCATGTGGCGGGCGCGCCGCGGCGGGAATGAGGGCCCGCCGGGTAGAATGGCCGCTTGTTCATTTCGTGATTGCGCCATGCCCAACCCGTTGACCTCCCCGGCTCTCACCGGGCACTACGCCGCCGAGCTGGAAGCCATCCGCGCCCAGGGCCTGTTCAAGTCCGAACGCATCATCACCAGCCCGCAATCGGCCGAGATCACGCTCGCCGATGGCCGCGCGGTGCTCAATTTCTGCGCCAACAACTACCTCGGCCTGGCGGATCATCCCGACATCATCGCGTCGGCGAAAGCCGCGCTGGACACCCACGGTTTCGGCATGGCCTCGGTGCGCTTCATCTGCGGCACCCAGGACCTGCACAAGCAGCTGGAGGCGAAGATCGCGGCATTCTTCGGCACCGAGGACACCATCCTCTACGCCGCCTGCTTCGACGCCAACGGCGGCCTGTTCGAACCGCTGCTGGGCGAGAACGACGCGGTGATCTCCGATGCCCTGAACCATGCATCGATCATCGACGGCGTGCGCCTGTGCAAGGCCAAGCGGTTCCGCTACGCCAACTGCGACATGGCGGACCTGGAAGCGCAGCTGCAGGCGGCCGATGCCGCCGGCTGCAAGACCAAGCTGATCACCACCGACGGCGTGTTCTCGATGGACGGCTTCATCGCCCCGCTGGACCAGATCACCGCGCTGGCGAAGAAGTACAACGCCTTGGTGCACATCGACGAATGCCATGCCACCGGCTTCCTCGGCGACAACGGGCGCGGCTCGGCGGAAGTGAAGGGCGTGCTGGAAAAGATCGACATCATCACCGGCACGCTGGGCAAGGCGATGGGGGGCGCGCTGGGCGGCTTCACCACGGCGAAGAAGGAAGTGATCGAGCTGCTGCGCCAGCGCTCGCGCCCGTACCTGTTCTCCAACTCGTTGCCGCCGCACGTGGTGGCCGCCGGCATCACCGCTTTCGACATGCTTTCGTCGGCAGGCGACCTGCGCCGGCAACTGCAGGAAAACACGCGCTACTTCCGCGAGAAGATGACCGCCGCCGGTTTCGACATCAAGCCGGGCGTGCACCCGATCTGCCCGGTGATGCTTTACGACGCGCCGCTGGCGCAGAAATTCGCCGAGCGCCTGCTTGAGGAAGGCATCTATGCGATCGGCTTCTTCTTCCCGGTGGTCGCCAAGGGCCAGGCGCGCATCCGCACGCAGATGAGCGCGGCGCACACGCGCGAGCACCTGGACCGCGCCATCGACGCGTTCACCCGCATCGGCTACGAGCTGGGCGTCATCAAGGCCTGAGCGCCCCGGCGACGCAGGCGCCGGTCAACGCCGGCGCTTGCGCTCCGAACGCGCCACTGCCGGCTTGGGTTGCGGGCCCTTCGCCACGCGGATGCCGCGCGCCTTCATCCAGCGGTCGAAATCCTCCGCCGACATCTTCTTGCCGTGCTGGCTCATGTCGAAGCGGTAATAGTCCGGATCACGCTTGGCCGCGGAGGCAGTCGCCGTCGTGCGCCGGCTGCTGCGCGATGCCTTGCGGCCATCCGCCACCAGCTCGCATTCGCCGGATACCGGAACACCCAATGCCTCGTCGCCGACGCGCGCCGCCTGCAGCGCGTGCTGCAGCGGGCTCGTCTGCGCAGCCACTTCGGCACGCTTCCCCGGTGCCTTGCCGCAGGACGCGATGTCCTGCGCCGATGCCGTACCCATCACCCACATCAGTGAAACCGCGACCAGACAGTGGCGCATGACGACTCCTCCCCAGGATGTGGCGCGAGTGTAGGCATGCGTCGATTTGTTTAGCAGGCGTCAAAAGGTGCGCTTCTGCACACTCCCCGACATCGGTGCCGGTGCGATGCGCGAACTGTGCGCGCCCTCGCGCTGCGCATGCCACCCACGTCGCTCAGCGCGCGGGCTCCGCCAGCGACAGGAGCTCTTCGCGCGTCAGGGGACGCCACTGCCCTTTCGGCAGTTCGCCCAGCGGCAGTGGCCCGATCGCCACGCGCACGAGGCGCAGCACGTCGATGTCGAACGCCGCCAGCAGGCGCCGGATCTGCCGGTTGCGGCCTTCCGCCAGCACGATCTCGAGCCAGGCGTTGCGCTCGCCGCTGCGCAGCACGCGCGCCGTGGCGGCCGACAGGTGCTCGCCCTCGTGGACGACGCCCTGCACCAGGGCGCGCAGCAGCCCCTCGTCGGGCAGCCGGTCGACCTGCACGTGATAGGTCTTGTCCGGTCCCTGCGCCGGATCGGTGATCCGCGCCGCCCATGCGGGATCGTTGGTGAACAGCAACAGGCCCTCGCTGGCCTTGTCCAGGCGGCCGACCGGCGCGATCCATGGCAGGTCCCCGCCATCGAAGCAGCGGTACACCGTGTCGCGTCCACGCTCGTCCTGGGCCGTGGTGACCAGGCCGCGGGGTTTGTTGAGCATCAGGTAATGGCGCGGGCTGTCCGCCAGGGGCTGCCCATCCACCACGATCCGGTGCCGCCCCTGCACGACCGGGAATTCCGGATCGCGCATCACGCGGCCATCCACCGTGACGCGCCCCTCGCCGATCCAGCGGGCAGCCTCGGTGCGCGAACACAGCCCCTGCTTGGACAACACCCGGGCCAAACCATGCCGCGGCGGCGCACCGGCGGTGACCCGCGCAGCGCGCGTCACCCGGGGCGTTCGCGGCGGGCGGGAAGCGGGCATCAGGCGCTGCGAGAACGGCCGGGTCTACCGGCCGTCATGGATCAGTCCTTCTTCGCCGGCGCGGCGGGCGCTGGCTGCACGGCCGGCGCTGCGGCGGGTGCGGCGCCCTTGGCCACGCGTACGCCGCGCGACTTCATCCAGGCGTCGAATTCCTCGGCGGTCATGCGCTTGCCGTTCTGGTTCATGTCGAAGCGCCACGGCGTGTTGTCGAACTCGGTCTTCGGCTTGTAGGCCGCAGGACTGTTGGCCACCGCGGCGGCCGGGGCCGCGGCAGCAGGCAGTGCCTTGGCCACGTTGCGGCAACCCTCGATGCGGAGGCGCAGCAGCACGCGGTCCACCGACTGTGCTTCATCGAACGCATGCGACGCCAGCACGCCGGAGGGCGCGCCGAGCTGCGTGGCGGTGGGCGTGAACTCGGGAGCGACCGGCGCGATCACAGTCGGACGGGCTGGCAGCGGCGGCGGCACCAGGCTGCCCGCGCAATCGGGAGCGGCGTGGGCGGCGGGAATCGCAGCGATGCAGAACAGGCTGGCGAGGACATGACGGCGCATCGGGACGACTCCTGCAATAGAACGTGCAGCGAGTGTAGGCAGCACGGCCAGGCATATCAAGGAATCGCGGGGACATGCGGCCACGCATGCGGCAAGGCGGAAACGTCGTCACGGAATGCAGCGTGCACGGAACCGCAAAAAGACGAAGCCCGGCACGAGGCCGGGCTTCGGGTGTTGCGGGAAGAGCGTCCGATCAGTTCTGGACGTTCAGTTCCGTACGACGGTTGCGAGCGCGGCCTTCGGCCGTGTCGTTGGTGTCCAGCGGACGGCTTTCGCCGTAACCCACCGGGCCCACCAGACGCGAGGCGTCCACGCCGTTGCTGGTCAGGTAGTCGTACACCGTCTTTGCACGGCGCTCGGACAGGCCCTGGTTGTAGGCGTCGGTACCGACGGAGTCGGTGTGGCCGGCGACTTCAACCTTCAGGTCGGGGTAGCGCTTCAGGATTTCGGTGGCTTCGCTCAGGATCGTCACAGCATCCGGACGCAGGGTGGCCTTGTCGAAATCGAAGTTGACGCCCTTCAGGTCGATCGAGACCGGCACCGGGCAGCCGTCCGGACCGATGGTCTGGCCAGCCTGCGAACCGGGGCACTTGTCGTCGCAGTTGTTGACGCCGTCACCGTCGTCGTCACCATCGGCGCAGGTCGGGGCGACCGGCGGCGGCGGAGCAACAGCGGCGGTCGGGGCCGGGCCCAGCGGGATCACGACGCCGACCGAAGCCAGCACGTCGCCGAACCAGCTTTCGTCCGGAGCAGCGAAGCTCTGGTCGTCGAAGTCGGCGCGGTAGGCGATTTCGGCACGCACGCCGACGCGCTTCTCGAGCGTGGTCTGGATGCCGACGCCGACCTTGGCGGCCAGGTTGCCGTCTTCACGGCTACCCGGGGAATCCGGGTTCGGGAACGCGTCGTACTCTTCCTCGGCGCGCTGGTAACCCAGGCCGGCCAGGATGTACGGGTTCCAGCCGCGGCCTTCGGAGATGAAGTGGCGACGCAGGTCCAGCGAGATGCCGTACTGGCTCCAGTTCAGGTCCTGGTTGTCGTCGAACTTCGGGTTCTGGTAGTTCAACTCGCCGTCGAGCGACCAGTTCGGGCTGATGAACTTGCCCAGACCCAGACCAACGAACGGGGCGTTGCGGGTGGTGCGATCATTGTCCTGCATGTTGAAGCCGGCCGAACCGGTCAGGTACCAACGGTCGTCAAACTCCTGGGCCATCGCCTGGTTGGCGAGGCTCAGGCCGCCCAGCAGCGCGGCGCAGAGAAGTTTCTTGTTCATTTGCAGCTCCTTGTAAAAGTTCAGTTGTAGAGAAACCGAAGTACTTCGCTTGCTTGCATTCCAGTTTTCTTGTGGTTATCCGAAGGCGACTACCGCGACGCCATCCTGAACAGATTATGCGGCAGTACGTGAAGACTGTGTTAACGGTACCATAACAAGTCCGACGAACGTAACACTATTAACTCGAAGCGCCGACGGCAAGCATTGCTTCAGGCGTACGGACATTGTGAGGTGAAGGCAGCCTAGTGGGTCGAACGCTGGCACGCCTGCCGTCTGTCGGCAACGTTGCACGCGGGCAACAGACTGATGCGGAGCGCGGCCTTGGTCAACGTGGACCTTGGCCCGATGCTCTTCTCATGGACGACACCACCGCATTGCCTTCCCTCTTCCTCTCCCACGGCTCACCGATGCTGGCCGTGGAAGACTCGCCCACGGGCCGCTTCCTCGATCGCCTCAGCGGCCTTCTGCCGCGGCCCAGCGCGATCGTGGTGGCGTCGGCGCATTTCATCCATGCACGGCCCACGGTGACGGCGACGCCTTCGCCCGGCACGATCCATGACTTCGGCGGCTTCCCGCCGGCGCTCTACGACATCCGCTACCCCGCGACGGGAGCGCCCGCGCTGGCCACGGACGTGGCAGCACGGCTCACGGCCGCAGGATTCGATGCCCGGCTCGATGACCGGCACGGGCTGGACCATGGTGTCTGGGTGCCACTGCACCGCATGTATCCGGCGGCCGACCTGCCGGTGGTCGCGTTGTCGGTGAATCCCGCGCGCGGTGCCGACTGGCATTACCGGCTGGGGCTTGCGCTGGCACCGCTGCGCGCACAAGGCGTGCTGGTCATTGGATCGGGCGGCTTTTCCCACAATCTGCGCGCCCTTGACTGGCAGCACGGCGACGCGCCGGCCTTTCCGTGGGTGGATGCGTTCACGCATGCGCTGCGCGAGCGGTTGCTCGCTGGCGACATCGAAGGTGCGCTGGACTGGCAGTCGCTGCCGGAGGCACAGCGCAACCATCCCACTCCCGAACATCTTTACCCGTTGTACGTGGCCTTGGGCGCAGGTGGCGTGGGCGCACGCGGGCGGCTGCTGCACAGGGACATGGAGATGGGAGGTCTGGCGCTGGATGCGTTCGCGTTCGACAACAACACCTGACTCACAGCGGCAAGCCCCGCTCCCAGGGCGGGTTTTCCCCGAACTGATCGACCAGGAAATCGGTGAACGCCCGCACGCGCGGCGGGACCAGCCTTCGCTGCGGCATCACCGCGCTGATGGCGGTGGTGGGCAAGGGGTAATCAGGCAACACGACGCGCAGGCGCCCCGCCCGCAGGTCGTCGGCGATGTGCCACAGCGAATGGACGACGATGCCTTCGCCCGCCAGCGACGCGTCCCTCAGCACTTCGCCGAAGTTGCTCTCGAAACGCCCCTGCACGCGCACGGCCACCTCACCCCCTTCCGGCGTGCCCAGTCGCCACACGTCCTGGCGGCCATTGCTGCCGAACAGCAGCAGGCAGTCGTGGCGGACCAGGTCCTGCGGGACCGCGGGCATGCCGCGCCGGCGCAGGTAGTCGGGTGACGCGCACAGCACGCGCCGGTTGGGCGCGATGCCGCGCGCGACCAGGCGCGAATCCTCCAGCGCACCGATGCGGATGGCCAGGTCGAAGCCTTCGCTGACCAGATCCACGACATGATCGCTGAGGTGCACGCTGAGGCGCAGCTTGGGGTGGCGCGCCAGGAACGCCGGCAGCAGTGGCGAGACGTACTGGCGGCCGAACGAGGCCGACATCGTGAATCGCAGGGTGCCGGCGATCTCGCTGGCCGCTTCCCGCAGGCCGCTTCCCAGCGATTCCAGTTCCTCCACCAGCACGCGCCCCTGCTGCGCGAGTGCCGCGCCTTCCGGCGTGGGATGCAGGCGCCGGGTGGTCCGGTGCAGCAGGCGCACGCCCAGGTCCTTCTCCAGCCGCTTCAGCCGTTGGCTGGCCACTGCGACGGACAGGTCCAGGCTGTGCGCGGCCGCCGTGATCGAGCCCTGGTCGAGCACCCGCAGGAAGAGGGCAAGATCGCCAACCCGGTCCATTATCAATAATCCGTTGATAGTGATTCGCCATATTCGCCGTTTCTCGCGGTGACGGGAAGGGGCAAGCTGCGCGCCTCCCCACGGGTCCCCCTCTCCATGACGACCGCTCCCTCCTCCCGCCGCATGCCGGTGGCGCTGTACGCGTTGACCGCCGGCGCGTTCGGCATCGGCACCACCGAATTCGTGATCATGGGCCTGCTGATGCAGGTCGCCACGGACCTGAAGGTCACCATCGCCGCGGCCGGCCTGCTGATTTCCGGCTACGCCCTGGGCGTGTTCGCGGGCGCGCCGCTGCTTACCGCCGCGACCAGCCGGCTGCCGCGCAAGGCGGTGCTGGTCGCGCTGATGGTGGTGTTCACGCTGGGCAACTTGGCGTGCGCCCTGGCACCCAACTACACCGTGCTGATGATCGCGCGCGTGCTGACCTCGCTGGCGCACGGCACGTTCTTCGGAGTCGGTGCGGTGGTGGCCACCGGACTGGTCAGCGAGGACCGCAAGGCCTCGGCGATTTCCATCATGTTCACCGGCCTGACCGTGGCCACGTTGCTGGGCGTGCCCGCCGGCGCATGGCTGGGGCTGCAGTACGGCTGGCGGGCGACGTTCTGGGCGGTGGCCGCGATCGGCGTCATCGCCACCGTCGTGATCGCCACACTGGTGCCCAGCGACACCCGACGCGAGGCTCCCGTCGCGTTCCGCGAGGAGCTGAAGGCCATCGCGCGCCCGCAGGTGCTGCTGGGCCTGCTGATGACCGTGCTGGGCTTCGGTGGCATGTTCACCGTGCACACGTACATCCAGCCGTTGCTGACGCAGGTCACCGGTTTTGCCGACGCGGCGGTCTCCCCGATCCTGCTGGTGTTCGGCGTGGGCATGATCATCGGCAACCTGCTGGGGGGCCGCTTCGCTGACAGGCGACTGTCCGGTGCCCTGCTGGGGACGCTGGCCGCGTTGGCGGCAGTGATGGGCGCTATGACGTTCGTGCTGCAGAGTCCGTGGCTGATGGTGGCGTTCGTGGGGCTGCTGGGCGCGGCCGCCTTCGCGACCGTCTCGCCCCTGCAGCTCTGGGTATTGCAGAAGGCCGACGGCGCGCAGAGCCTGGCGTCCAGCCTCAACATCGGCGCATTCAACCTCGGCAATGCACTCGGTGCGTGGCTGGGCGGCGCGGTGATCTCGCAGGGGCTCGGCCTGGCCGCACTGCCCTGGGTGGCCGCATTGGTGCCGACAACCGCCTTCGTCGTCGCGCTGTGGGCGCTTGGGTTGGAACGCCGCCGCCAGCGTCTCGTACTCGTCGGCGATGCCGCCGGCACCTGATCCGCTCCTTCCCCCTCTCAGGACTCGTACATGGAAACCCGTTTTCTCGGCCGCTCCGGCCTGAAGGTCTCGGCACTGGGCTTCGGCGCCGGCACGTTCGGCGGCAAGGGGCCGCTCTTCGGCGCCTGGGGCAACACGGATACCGCGCAGGCGCGCCGCATGATCGACATCAGTCTGCACGCAGGCCTCACCTTCTTCGACACCGCCGATGTCTATTCCGACGGTGCGTCCGAATCGATCCTGGGCGCGGCCCTGCAAGGCCGGCGCGATCAGGTCATCCTGTCCAGCAAGACCGGCCTGCGCCTGGGAGAAGGCCCCAACGATGCGGGCGCGTCTCGCTTCCGCCTGCTCAAAGCGGTGGATGCATCGCTGCAACGGCTCGGCACTGACTACCTCGACCTGCTGCAACTGCACGCCTTCGATGCGTTGACGCCGGTGGAGGAAACCTTGTCCACGCTTGATGGGCTGGTCCGCGCGGGCAAGGTGCGCTACCTGGGCGTCTCCAACTACGCCGGGTGGCAACTGATGAAGTCGCTGGGCATCGCCGACCGCGACGGCTACACACGTTATGTCGCCAACCAGACCTACTATTCGCTCGTCGGCCGCGACTACGAATGGGAACTGATGCCACTGGCCATCGACCAGGGCATAGGCGCGGTGGTGTGGAGTCCGCTGGGTTGGGGCCGGCTGACCGGCAAACTGCGGCGCGGGCAGCCGTTGCCGGCCACAAGCCGCCTGCACGACACCGCCGACATCGGGCCCCCGGTGGAACAGGCGCGCCTGTTCCGCATCATCGATGCGCTGGATGTCGTCGCCGAGGAAACCGGCAAGTCGATACCGCAGATCGCGATCAACTGGCTGTTGCAACGTCCCACCGTGTCGACCGTGCTGATCGGTGCGCGTACCGAGGAACAGCTGCTCCAGAACCTCGGCGCCATCGGCTGGCAACTGTCGCCCGAGCAGATCGCGCGCCTGGATGCCGCCAGCGCCGTCGAGGCGCCGTACCCCTACTATCCATACTGGCGCGGACACTTCTCCGAACGCAGTCCCCTGCCCGTCCAAGCCTTTCCCCCACACGCCGGAGCCACGCCGTGAAAGCTGTCGCCCTTACCCGTTACCTGCCCATCGACGATCCGCAATCGCTTTCCGATGTGGAATTGGCCACGCCTGCACCCACGGGTCACGACCTGCTGGTGCGCGTGGAAGCCGTATCCGTGAATCCGGTCGACACCAAGGTGCGATCGCCGAAGCCGCAGGTGGAAGCGCAGCCGAAGGTGCTGGGCTACGACGCCGCCGGTGTGGTTGAAGCGGTCGGCGAAGCAGTGACGCGCTTCAAGCCCGGCGATGCCGTCTATTACGCGGGCGACATCACGCGCCCCGGCAGCAATGCGCAGTTCCAGCTGGTGGACGAACGCATCGTCGGCCACAAGCCGGCGTCGCTGGATTTCGCACAAGCCGCCGCCCTGCCGCTGACCACGATCACCGCATGGGAACTGCTGTTCCACCGCATGCCCTACGCGTTCGATGGCGGCGGCGCGGGCAAGTCGCTGCTGGTGATCGCCGGCGCGGGTGGCGTGGGCTCGATCGCCATCCAGCTGGCGAAGCGGGCGGGCTTCACCGTCATCGCGACGGCCTCCCGCCAGGACAGCATCGACTGGTCGCGCGCGATGGGCGCCGACCACGTCATCACCCATCGTGAACCGCTGGCGCCGCAGTTGAAGGCGCTGGGTTTCGACACCGTCGATGCGGCGTTGAACCTGGCCGACACCGACCGTTACTGGACCGAACTCGGCGAGCTGCTGGCGCCGCTGGGCCACGTGGGCCTGATCGTCGAACCGCGCGGCGAGCTGCGCATCGGCGACCCCTACAAGTCCAAGAGCATCGGCATCCACTGGGAAATGATGTTCGCCCGCCCGCGGTTCCGCACCGCCGACATGGGCGAACAGGGTGCGCTGCTGGACCGCGTGGCCGCGCTGATCGACGCAGGCACGCTACGCGGCACGCTGACCGGGACGCTGTCGCCCATCAACGCCGCCAACCTGCGCGAGGCGCATCGCCGGCTGGAATCGGGCGCCACCATCGGCAAGCTGGTGCTCGCCGGCTGGTAAGAAGAGGATCGCCGTGGGAGCGACGTGAGTCGCGATGGAGTCAGAGATGCAGGCATCTCCACTTTCCCGTCGCGACTCATGTCGCTCCCACCGCAGGATTCTTCTTTACGCGGCTGCAGCGTCCCCGCTGCGGTCGCGCTTCAGCACGGCCACCGGCTCGGCCCACGTGCTGGCGGCGCGGCGCTTGCTCGTCGCCAGCACCAGGTCTGAAGGCTCGAACACGTTGAGGTTGTGCGTGATCGGCGTGGTCAGGATGTACTGCGCATCGGTGGAACGCAGGAAGCGGCCGACCTTCTCGATGTTGGCCACGTCCAGGTGCGCGAAAGGTTCGTCGATGAACACGAAGCCACCCGGCTGGTCCTCGTCGCGCAGCAGCGCGACAAGCAGCAACAGCGACTTCATCACCTGCTGGCCGCCCGATGCCTCGCCGTCGTCCAGCCCGATCCAGCCCTTGCGGTCGAAATCGAAGCGCACGGTCAGGCCCGCCTGCGCCAGCGCCGTGTCCTCGTTCACCAGTTCCGGCATCTCGACGTCCACGCCGATGCCCGCCAGATCACCCAGCGACGACAGGTTCTTGCGGTAGCGGCGCACGGTGGCGCGCAGCACGTTGATGTACGCGCCACGGGCTTCCTCGGTGATGCGCTTGGCGCGGTGCAGGTGCGCTTCGCGCTTGCCGATGGCCGCTTCAAGCCCATCGTGGTCGGCCGCGAACTTGTCGCGCAGCGACACGCAGCCGTCGTCCTCGACGAACGCGCCACGCGACAACCGTTCGTCGATGCGCTCCAGCTCGCGCCGCACGGCGGCCGCGCTCTCGTACTCCTCCCGTGCGGCGCGCAGGGTTTCCACGCTTCTCCACTCGCGCGGCATCTGCGCACGACGACGGCGGAACTCGACGATGCGCTGCACCAGCGACTGTCGCTCCTGTGCGATCTGCTGGCCACGCTCGTGCAGCTCGCCCGCCAGCGAACGCAGCTCGCCTGCGCGGGTGGCGGCCGCGATGCTTTCGGCCTTGTCCAGCGCCTCGACAGCATCCAGCTGGCTGCGTGCCTGCGCCAGCGCCGACGCCGCCTGCTGCGCGGCTTCCGCCAAGCCGGCGAGGCGTTCGGCCGCATCGGCGAATTCCGAAGCGCGGGTGACCAGTTCCTGACCAGCATCCAGCCCCAACAGGCGGCTCTGGTCGCCGTCCACGCGCTTGCCCAGTCCGGAAAGCTCCGATTCGCGCGCCTGCGCGCGTTGCTGGATCGCGGCCTGCTCGTCGCGCAACGCGGCGAGGCGCGCCTGGCGTGCGCCGGCACCGAAGTGCGCCTGGCCACCACCGATGTGGCGCCCGCCACGATGCTCGCGCAGGTAGCCTTGGGCGGTGATCCAGTCCTGCCCCTTGGGCAGGCGATGTCCGGCGTCGATGTCGGCGACGCGCTGGATGCGGTCCAGCTGGCGCGGCAACCACGCAGGCGGATCCGCGGAGAAGCGCACGACCTCCAGCAGCGAGCCCTTGGTGGCTTTTTCCACCGGCGCACGCTCCGCCACCACGAAGTGACGGTAGTGCATCTGCTCCCCGAGCTGCCACGCCGCGCGCGCATCCTTCGGCGCGTCCAGCACGACCAGATGACGATACGGCGCCAGCACCGCCTCCAGTGCCACCGACCACGCTGGGTCGGCGATCTCGACCAGTTCGGTCAGCACGCGATGACCGATGCCCGCCCCGTCGAGTGCCGCGCGGAAATCGCGTTCGAACGGCTCGACCAGCCGCCCGCCACCACTGAGGGCGGCCAGCTGCGCGGCGATTTCACTGCCACGCTGGCGATCGCGTTCGGCGTCCAGTTTCAGTTCGGCCTGGCGGCGACGACCTTCCTCCACGCGACGGCTCAGGGCTTCCACGTCGGCGTCACCCCGCTGCGCCTGCAGCCGCGCCAGGTCATCGCGGCGCTTGACCAGCATCTCGGCGTCGCGCGCATGGTCGCGCGCATGGGTGAACACGGCTTCGGCCTCACGCAACTGCGCCTTGGCCTGTGTCAGTTCGGCCTGCAGTTCGCTGCGACGCAAGACGGCGCCGGCCTCCTGCGCCTGCAGAAGTGCATGTGCGTGGACGCGCTCGCGCAGAGCGCGACGCAGCCCTGTCAGGCGCGGCCGCGCACCGTCGATGGCGGCACGCTGTTCCGCCAGTTCCACCTTCGGCGCGACTTCGGTCTGCAGTCGGTTGCGCTGGCTGCGGAGCGCCAGGCCTTCCTCGAAGGAGCGCACGTCGGCCCGCGACGACTCCAGCCGCAGGTGCAGTTCCGCCAGGCCCTGTTGCAGCTGGCCGATCTCCTTCTCCACGTCGAACTGCTCGTTGCGGGCCCGCTGGTAATCGTCCAGCACGGCCTTGTCCTCGAACACGTCGAAGACCAGCTGGAGCAGTTCGCGCGGCGACAGCTGGCACAGCTTGTCCGTCGCACCCTGTTCCAGCGTCAGCACGCGGCAGATCGCGCGGCTCAGGCCTGCACCGGCCATGCGCACGCGGTAGTCGCGCACGCCCAGCCAGTCGCCGCCCTGCTCGAGCGTCTCCACCGGCACGTCGCCGGGGACGATCTGGTAGTCGCGCGACCAGTCGCCGCCGCGCTTGCGGATGCGGCAGGCGATGGTCACCTGCTCATCCATGCAGGGGAAGAACGCGCGCTTGCCGCGACGGTCCACCGGATTGCTGACCACCGCGCGCAGCCAGGCATAAGGCTTGCCGTTGTGGCGCAGGTAGGTCTTGTAGTCGCGCGCCATGTCGCGGTCGTCGATCGCCAGCAAGGTGCGCAGCGCGTCGAGCAGCGTGGTCTTGCCGGACCCGTTGGGGCCGACCACGGTGATGATGGATGCATCCAGCGGCAGCTGGTAGCGCTGCCAGTAATCCCAGTGGACGACTTCCAGGCTGCGGAACTCAAACATCGGCCTGGGCCTCCTGCCGTGCATCGTCTTCCACGGCGTCATCACCGTCGCCGTCCGCGACGGCCAATGCCTGCGACTGGCGTGCCTGTTCGATCACGAACGACAACGCGCCGTCCATCACGCGGCTGGCGATGCGTTCGTAGTCGAAGGCCAGGTCGAGCAGCGGACCTTCGTGGATTCGCTCCTTGCGGCGGACGATGAAGCCCTGCCGCTGCAACGCACCCAGGTTCATCTGGATGCGGCCCTTGCCACCCAGCTTGTCGCCGAAGTCGGCGAGCAGGGTGCGCTCGTTGATGGGCTCGACCATCTCGGTGCCCACCGGCACCGGCTTCAGTTCGGCGAACATCTGTTCCTGCTCCTGCTGGCGCTCGCTCTCCTGGCGGGAAATCTGCCGCTGGCGCTTCGGCAGCACCAGCAACGCCCACAGCACGACCAGCAAGGCCATCGCGTCGCGACCCAGCGAGAGGTTGCTGGCCGCCCAGGCATCCGCATTGCCGAACACCTCGTTCTCCTGCGCGCGCGCGACCCCCACGGCGACGTGGGCCGCGTAGGGATGCTCCAGCAGCCGCAGGCCGGCGGCGGCAAGCCGGCGATCCAGGTCGTCGCGCAGTTCGGCATCGACCAGCACCTGGCGCACGGCGCGGTCGTCGCGCGGCAGCCAACGTTCGGCCAGCAGCCGCGCGATCAGGGAAGCGATGGGGTCGGTCATGCGGTCTTGGCTTTCCGTGTGTTGCGGGGACGCGATGTCGCGTCAGGGGTGATGGCATCGCTGCGGGGCAGCAGGCGACCACGACTCATGTAGGCCACGCCGGCGCGCTGCACGGTCTCGACATCAGGTTCGACATGCCACTGCATCGGCAACTGCGCGAGCGAAGCACTGACACCACTGCGGTTCTCCGCACCGGCGTCGCCGATCAGGCCCAGCAGCGACAGCCGGTAAGCACTCACCGCGAAGCTGTCCTGCGGCACCCAGTCGGACAGTGGGGCGGCGTCCTGCAAGGCCGCCAGCTGGTCCAGCCAGGCCTCGGCATGTGCGTAGTCGTTCCGGGCGGCGGGGGGCTGCGTATCTGTCGGTGCCTGCCGGGCGGGCGGCAGCGTGGCGTCTTCCTGCGCCTCGCGCTCGCGGTCGACCAGTTCGTACTCGGCGACGTCCAGCGCGATGGGCCCCAGCACGAATGCCGCGATGGGCGTGCGCGCCAGCACGTCGTCGGCCAGCGCCGCCAGTGCATCGCTGTCCAGCCCGCGCAGGAAGCGGTTGACGTCCGACGAGGACAGTCCGCTCGCGCCGAGGTGCACGCGATGGCGGTCCAGCTGGTTCAGTGCCCGCTGGAACACCGATGCCTGCCGCAGCAACGCGCTCTGCGCACGGCCGATCTGCTGGGCGACACGATGCGTGGCGGCATCCAGTTCCGGCTCGGCGGCGATGTCGTGGATGACGGCGGTGCCCTTCTCCACCCACTGCCACACCGACTGCAGGGTGTCGGCCGCGCGCTGGATGCGGTGCTCCGAGCCGCTCAACACGGCCTGGTCGAAGTCTTCGCGCAGTTCGTTCAACCGCGATAGCAGGTGTTGCAGGTCGTCGGCCTTGACCCGGCCGACCGCCTGGCCGGCGGCCAGCTGGGCGGTGACGTAGGCCAGCTCGTCGCCTTCGCGGGTGAACTGCAGCAGCAGGCCGATGGACGCCAGCGCCTGCCGGCCGACCGGACTGATGCGGTAACGCTGGCTCTGGCCTTCCCACAGCAGCAGGCCGTTCTCGCGCAGGCGCGCCAGCACGGTGTCGAACTTGACCGCATCCAGGTAGGCGAACTGCTCGCGCAGCTCCTGCGGGGTCCAGTCGGGGGCCTGCCCGCGCTCGCCGATGGTGCGCAGTACCAGCAGCCGCACCATCACGCTTTCCTCGCCGCCATGGAACAGCGTTGAGAAGGCCCGCAACAGATCGCGGGCGGCCAGCAGCGGATGGAGGTCCGGCAGGTCGGCGGCGGCGATGCCGTCGCGCAGGTAGTCGTGCAGCGGGGGTGCGGGGGCGTCCATGACGTCCAGAAAGCCTTGGTCCCCTATGGTCCGCGAGGCCGCCGGGCGAGACAACTCTTGAAACACGCCCCCGTCTGTGCCCTGCTTCGCAGCGTCGATCCAAGGCCGGCGGACCCGGGTGGCAGGCTTGCACTCCGCGCCGGGTCACGGCATCGTGCCCCTTCCATACGCAAGCGTATCCACCGCCAGCATGACCTCGACCACCGCCGACGCGCCCCAGGCCACCTACCCCCACCTGTTCAGCCCGCTGGACCTGGGCTTCACCACGGTGCGCAACCGGGTGCTGATGGGGTCGATGCATACCGGACTGGAAGACCGCGCGCGCGATTTCCCGAAACTGGCGGCGTACTTCGCCGAGCGCGCCGCCGGCGGCGTGGGCCTGATCGTCACCGGTGGTTTTTCGCCCAACCTGGTCGGCTGGTTGAAGCCCTTCGGCGGCAAGCTGTCGTGGCCGTGGGAAGCCCGCCCGCACAAGTTCGTCACCGCCGCGGTGCACGAACACGGCGCGAAGATCTGCGCCCAGCTGCTGCACGCCGGCCGCTACGGCTACCACCCGCTGACGGTGGCGCCTTCGAAGGTGAAAGCGCCGATCAATCCGTTCACGCCGCGCGCGCTGTCCGCCCGCGGCATCGAACGGCAGATCTCCGCCTACGCCAACGCGGCGAAGCTGGCGCGCGACGCCGGCTACGACGGCGTGGAGATCATGGGTTCGGAGGGATACTTCATCAATGAATTCACCGCGCCGCGCACCAACAAGCGCAACGATGCCTGGGGCGGCACGCCGGAGAAGCGCATGCGCTTCGCGGTGGAGATCGTGCGCCGCGTGCGCGAGGCGGTCGGCCCGGACTTCATCATCATCTACCGCCTGTCGCTGCTGGACCTGGTCGAGGACGGCAACCAGTGGGATGAGATCGTCGCGCAGGCCAAGGCGGTGGAAGCCGCCGGCGCCACCCTCATCAACTCGGGCATTGGCTGGCACGAGGCACGCATCCCCACCATCGTCACGTCGGTGCCGCGCGCGGCCTTCGTGGACGTGACCGCCAAGCTCAAGCCGCACGTGCGCGTCCCGCTGGTGGCCACCAACCGCATCAACATGCCGGAGATAGCCGAAGGCATCCTGGCCGCCGGCAAGGCGGACATGGTGTCGCTGGCGCGTCCGCTGCTGGCCGATCCGCAGTGGGCGAACAAGGCGCGGGCCGGAACGCCGCAGGCCATCAACACCTGCATCGCCTGCAACCAGGCCTGCCTGGACCATGTGTTCGAGAACAAGCTGGCCAGCTGCCTGGTCAACCCGCGCGCCTGCGCCGAGACCGAACTCAACTACGCCAGGACTTTCACGCCGAAGACCATCGCGGTGGTCGGCGCCGGTCCGGCCGGCCTGGCCTGCGCCACCGTCGCGGCCGAACGCGGGCATCGGGTGACGCTGTTCGATGCGGCGGATGAGATCGGCGGGCAGTTCAACTACGCCAAGAAGATTCCCGGCAAGGAAGAGTTCCACGAAACGCTGCGCTATTTCCGCCACCGGTTGGAAGAAACCCGGGTGGACGTGAAACTGTCCACGCCGGTCAGCGCGACGGACCTGCAGGGTTTCGACGAGGTGGTGCTGGCCACCGGCATCACCCCGCGCAAGGTCGCCCTGCCCGGTGCCGACCACGCCAAGGTGGTCAGCTACGTGGACGTCCTGTCCGGCCAGGTGACCGTGGGCCAGCGCGCGGCGCTCATCGGCGCCGGCGGCATCGGCTTCGATGTGGCCGAATACCTGGTGCATGAAGGCGTCTCCCCCACCCTGGACCCGCAGCGCTGGATGGCCGAATGGGGCGTGGACACCACGTTCGAATCGCGCGGCAGCCTGGCCCGGCCGCAGCCGGAACCGCCGGCACGCGAGGTCTGGCTGCTGCAGCGCAGCCCCGGCAAGCCCGGCGCCCGCCTGGGCAAGACCAGTGGCTGGGTGCACCGGGCCACCCTGAAGGCCAAGCAGGTGAAGATGCTGGGCGGCGTGGAGTACCTGGGCGTGGACGAGGCCGGTCTGCGCATCCGCGTGGACGGCGCCGAGCAGCTGTTGCCGGTTGACCATGTGGTCGTGTGCGCCGGACAGGAACCGCGGCGCGACCTGCAGGCCGCGCTGGTTGCGGCGGGCCGGAATCCGCACCTCATCGGCGGCGCGGACGTGGCCGCGGAACTCGATGCCAAGCGCGCGATCGCCCAGGGCAGCCGACTGGCGGCGGCGCTGTAGAGCCGCGCCAGACCGCTGGAATCAAGGCGAATACGAGAACCCCGTCGCAGTCAGGAAGCCCCGCGCCCACTGCGTCGCGGCGCTTGGTTGCCGCTTGTGATTCGCGCGCGCCAAGCACCACGCCTTCACGCAGTGGCAACACATTTTATTTTCCAATCAAACACTTAGTCGCGCTGTCAACCCGCGCTGTTCAGGCCGGGTTCCGCTTTTCGCCCTTACCTTGCGCCCACTTTCCAGCCCGCCGCCCAGTTCAGGCAGGCTGACCCGGCGCCCGAACAATTCCCGTTCGGTCTTGCCGGTCCCCGGGCAGCCCGTGTGAAGGCTGCCTCCCCATGACGCCCTGCCGTGTCCACTCATCGTGCCTTCCCGCGTTACTCGGGAGGGACAGGGGCACGGGAAAGACGGAGCAAGGAGTTCCCATGAAACTGGCCTGGATCTTATGGCTGTCGCAGATGTTGCCGCAGCCGGCCGCTGATTCGTTGTGCCTCAGCACCACCGTATACCTGGAAGCCCGCGACCAGACCCTGCGCGGCCAGCAAGCCGTCGCCGAGGTCGCCCTGCGCCGCCGCGACAGCGGCCTGTGGGGGGACTCGATGTGCGAGGTGGTCACCGCCCGCAAGCAGTTCGCCCCGACCATCGTCGGCCCCAACACCCGGCTGAAGAACCCGGATGCCTGGGCCAAGTCGGTCACCGTGGCCCTGAACGCCGAACGCAACTGGGCGCTGCCGCCCGGGGAGCGCAAGGAGATCGTGCCCGGCGCCAGCCACTTCATGGCGCACCAGATCGCCAGCCCGAGCTGGCGCAACGCGTACCACGTGGCCACCATCGGCGACCACACCTTCCTGCGCGTGCAGAAACTCAAGCCTCGCTCCTGAGCCACGCGCGGCGCGGACCGGCATGACGGTCCGTTGCATGTACGGCACGGCACGATGACGAACGGGTCCGCGATAATCGCGGGCCCTTTTTTCTGCCTCCGGAGATCCGCATGAAGCTGTACAGCAAGCCTGGCGCCTGTTCGACCGCCGACCACATCGCCCTGCAGTGGACGGGCCAGCCGTTCGACGTGCAGGTGATGACGGTGGACGACATGAAAACGCCGGAGTACCTGCGGATCAACCCGACCGGCGCCGTGCCTGCCATCGTCGATGGCGAGTTCGTGCTGACGCAGAACGCGGCGATCATGGGCTACATCGCCGACACGTATCCGCAGGCGCAACTGGCCGGCGACGGCTCGCCGCAGCAGCGCGCGCAGGCCGCACGCTGGCTGGCGTTCGTGAACTCCGACCTGCATCCGGCATTCCACCCGCTGTTCGGGCCGGCGCGCTTCATCGGCGACGAATCGCAGTTCGATGTGGTCAGGGAAACCGCACGCAAGCGACTGCGTGGGCTTTACGAAACGGCGGAGAAACAGCTGCAGGGCCGCGACTGGCTGGCGGGCTTCCGCAGCTTCGCCGACCCTTACTTCTACATCACGCTGCGCTGGGCGGACCGCACCGGCGTGGATCTGTCCGGGTTGCCGAACATCGCCGCATTCAAGGCGCGCATGGAAAGCGATGCTGGCGTACGTGCCGCATTGGCGACGGAAGGCCTGGCCTGATTACTCTGGGGCCGTGCGCGCATCAGACCAAGGATGCGCGCACGCCTTCCAGCCAGCGCGTGGCGAAGGTGTGGTCGCGTGCCTTGGTCAGCGCCGTGGCGATGTCGGGCAACAGGGCAACCAGTTCGTCCGCGTCCGCACAACGCTCCACCTTCAGCTGCAGGAAGTAGCCCTTCAGCCCGACATGCGTGCGGATGTCGTCGGTGATGCGCGTGTACAGCAGGTTGTAGCGGTCGGCCGGGGTCATCTCGGTGGCCGGCGCCGGGATGCCGGCGGCAGCGGGCGGCGGCGCAGCGACCGCCGCCATCATCAGGGCGGCGCCGGATCGTCGTTCGATCAGTCCCTCCGCCTCGAGCTGGCCCAGCGCATCCTCGGGCGCGTGCAGCCCGCTCATCAGCGACCGCAGCTCGTCCTCGGTTCGCTGGCCATCCACCAGTAGCAGGATCGAGCGCAACCCGGTGGACAGCTTGCGCGTGCGCTGCTGTATTTCCTGTCGGCCGGCTTCCGTCTTTGACCACATGTTCGCGTGCATGGCATCCCCCGCACCGTGCGACCGGGCCCCTCCCCGTCGTCCACAGCGCCTGCCCCAGGCTATAGGTGTACCGGTCGCCGGCCCGCCAGGCAACCACCCCGATCACACTAACGGAAAGCAGACCTGCCACGCTCGTGGCAGGCCCGCGGTTTCGCCTTGTTGCCGGCCGGGGTTTCCCGGTCCGGGCTCAGCGCTGGTCGATCGGCACGCAGGCCAGGTCTTCCGGGCCGGTGTCAAAACGCCCTCACCCTTTGCCCTCTCCCGCAAGCGGGAGAGGAGACGTGGGTGTCATGCGGGTTCGACTTCGATCAGCGCCGGTCCAGCGGAACGAATTCCAGATCCTCAGGCCCCGTGTAATTGGCGCTGGGGCGGATGATCTTGCCATCGATGCGCTGCTCGATGACGTGCGCGCTCCAGCCACTGGTGCGGGCGATGACGAACAGCGGGGTGAACATCGCCGTCGGCACGCCCATCATGTGGTAGCTGACGGCGCTGAACCAGTCCAGGTTGGGGAACATCTTCTTGATGTCCCACATCACCGACTCCAGGCGCTCGGCGATGTCGTACATCTTCATGTTCGACTGCTCGGCGGACAGGTCCTTCGCGACCTGCTTGATGACGCCGTTGCGCGGGTCGCCGACGGTGTAGACCGGGTGACCGAAGCCGATCACGACTTCCTTGCGCTCGACGCGCGCCTTGATGTCGGCTTCCGCTTCGTCCGGCGTCTCGTAGCGCTTCTGCACTTCGAAGGCGACTTCGTTGGCGCCGCCGTGCTTCGGGCCTCGCAGCGCTCCGATGCCGCCGGCGATGCACGAATGCATGTCGCTGCCGGTGCCGGCGATGACGCGGCAGGTGAAGGTGGACGCGTTGAACTCATGCTCGGCATACAGGATCAGCGAGGTATGCATCGCCCGTACCCAGCTGTCCTTGGGCTTTTCGCCATGCAGCAGGTGCAGGAAGTGGCCGCCGATGGAGTCGTCGTCGGTCTCGACGTCGATGGCACGGCCATTGTGGCTCCAGTGGTACCAGTACAGCAGCATCGAGCCCAGCGACGCCATCAGCTTGTCGGCGATGTCGCGCGCGCCCGGATGGTTGTGGTCGTCCTTCTCCGGCGACACGCAGCCCAGCACGGACACGCCGGTACGCATCACGTCCATCGGGTGGGCTGACGGCGGCAGTTCTTCCAGCGCGGCTTTCACGGCGGCGGGAATGCCGCGCAACGACTTCAGCTTGGCCTTGTAGCCGGCCAGTTCGGCGCGATTGGGCAGCTTGCCATGCACCAGCAGGTAGGCGACCTCTTCGAACTCACTGGTGGTGGCCAGGTCGAGGATGTCGTAACCCCGGTAATGCAGGTCGTTGCCGGTGCGGCCGACGGTGCACAGCGCGGTGTTGCCGGCGGCGGTGCCCGAAAGGGCGACGGATTTCTTGGGTTTGAACGGGACGGCGGCTTCGCTCATGGCTTGCTCCACTTCTTCACTTCTTGGCTGAAAACAGGGCGTCGAGCTTCTGCTCGAACGCGTGGTAACCGATGCGGTCGTACAGTTCCTCGCGGGTCTGCATCGTATCGACCACGTTCTTCTGGTGGCCGTCGCGGCGGATCGCTTCGTAAACGTTCTCGGCGGCCTTGTTCATCGCGCGGAACGCCGACAGCGGGTACAGCTGGATGGCGACGCCGACCGAAGCGAGTTCGTCGCGGGTGAACAGCGGTGTCTTGCCGAACTCGGTGATGTTGGCCAGCACCGGCACCTTCACGGCATCGACGAAACGCTGGTAGGTCGGCAGGTCGTAGGCGGCTTCGGCGAAGATGCCGTCCGCGCCCGCTTCCACGCAGGCGATGGCGCGCTCGATGGCGGCGTCCACGCCCTCGACCTGGATGGCATCGGTGCGCGCGATCAGGAAGAAGTCAGCGTCGGTCTTCGCATCGGCGGCGGCCTTCACGCGGTCCACCATCTCGCCGGCCGGCACGATCTCCTTGCCGGGGCGGTGGCCGCAGCGCTTGGCGCCGACCTGGTCCTCGATGTGGCACGCGGCGGCGCCGGCCTTGATCAGCGACTTCACGGTGCGCTCGATGTTGAACGCGCTGGGGCCGAAGCCGGTGTCGATGTCGACCATCAGCGGCAGGTCGCAGACGTCGGTGATGCGGCGCACGTCGATCAGCACGTCTTCCAGCGTGTTGATGCCCAGGTCGGGCAGGCCCAGCGATCCCGCGGCGACGCCACCGCCCGACAGGTAGATCGCGCGGTAGCCGGCGCGCTTGGCCAGCAGGGCGTGGTTGGCGTTGATCGCCCCGATCACCTGCAGCGGCGATTCGGCGGCGAGCGCGGTGCGGAAACGCGCACCCGCGGAAGCGTTGTTCATGCGGTGGAACTCCTCTTCATCGGCATGTTGGCCACGGCCGGCAGGCCGGGTGGCAGAGGTGCGCGAATGGTACGCCCCTCGGTGGCCGCCAATCTGGCAGCATCACACCCATTGATCAATCTTGATCAAATGAATCAATCTATCGATATGGACACCGACCTGCTCTCCGCCCGCGAAACCTGCCAGCTGCTCGGCATCAGCCAGGCCACGCTCTATGCCTACGTCAGCCGTGGCCTGCTGGAATCCCGCCCCGGCGCGGACCATCGCAGCCGCCTGTACCTTCGCCAGGACGTCGAGCGACTGGCACAGCGCAAGCGCGTGGGCCGTGGCGCGGCGCGCGGGGCCGCGCAGAGCCTGGACCGGGGCCTGCCGGTACTGGAGACCCAGATCTCGCTGATCCGCCCGGACGGCCCCTACTACCGCGGCCGTTCCGCGATCGAGGCGGTGCAGGCGGGGGCGACGCTGGAGGACATCGCCCGCCTGCTCTGGGACTGCGGCGATCACGATCCCTTCGCCCTCCCCCTGGACACCGCCTGGCCCGCGACCGTGGCCGGCGTGGCGCTTGATGCCCGGCTGCCGCCGCTGGAACGCGCGATGGCGGCCATTCCTCTGCTGGCGCTGGACGTGCGGCATTCGTTCAGTTCGGCGCCGCGCGTGCGGCACGACATTGCCGCCACCCTGCTCCGCCACAACGCAGCGCTGCTGGTCGCGCAGGCGCCGTCCGCCGGCCCGGTGCATCGCCTGCTGGCAGAGCGCTGGAAACCCGGTGACGACGGCTTCGCGGACCTGGTGCGTGCGGCGCTGGTGGTGTGTGCCGACCACGAACTGAATGTCTCTGCCTTTGCCGCCCGCGTGGTCGCCTCCACCGGCGCGCACCTGCATGCCACCGTCTGCAGCGGCCTGGCCGCGCTCTCCGGCCCGCGCCATGGCGGCGCGACCGCGCGCGCTTTCGCGCTGATCGCCGACGCCACGGCATCCGCGTCCCCGCGCGACTTCATCGCGATGCGCTGGCAGCGCGGCGACGACCTGCCCGGCTTCGGTCATGCGCTGTATCCGGATGGCGATCCGCGCGCGGCGGAGCTGCTGGCGCGCATGCGCGTGCGGCATGCCGGCTCGGCCGCGCTGGCGTCGCTCGAGGCGGTCATCGGCGCCACCGAAGACATCAGCGGACAGCGACCCAACATCGACCTGATGCTCGCCGCGATCTGCCATGCGAACGACCTGCCGGCGGCGCCCGCGCTGGTGATGTTCGCCGCCGGCCGGTTGGCGGGCTGGCTTGCGCATGCGCTCGAGCAGCAGGCGCAGGGACGGCTGATCCGCCCGCGGGCGCGCTACGCCGGTGCCGCGCCTGCGGAGCGCGCGTAACGCACCGGGCTCAGCTGCCGACGTCGGGACCGCGCAGCAGGGCCTTCTTCACTTCTTCCAGCGCGTTGGGATCGTCCAGCGTGGACAGGTCGCCCGGATCGGCGCCCTGCGCCAGCGCCTGCAGGGAGCGCCGCAGCAGCTTGCCCGACCGCGTCTTCGGCAATGCGCTGACGATGTACACGCGCGCCGGACGCGCCACCGCGCCCAGGCTCTGTTCGACCGAGCGACGCATGCCGTCAGCGGCCGCTACTCGCTCGTGCGGCTCCGCAGTGGCCTGCCGCAGCGTGGCGAACACCACCGGCACCTGGCCTTTCAGTTCGTCCGCCACGCCGATCACCGCCACTTCCGCCACGGCCGGATAGCCGGACACCGATTCCTCGATCTCGCGGGTGCCCAGGCGATGGCCGGCCACGTTGATGACATCGTCGGTGCGGCCGAGGATGAAGGTGTATCCCTCGTCGTCGCGGATGGCCCAGTCCAGCGAGCTGTAAAGCAGTTCGCTGAAATGGCTGAAGTAGCTGGACAGGAAACGTTCGTCGTCGTTCCAGATGGTGGTCATGCAGCCCGGCGGCAGCGGTGGCTGCATGACCAGCACGCCTTTCCGGTTGGCACCGACTTCCTCGCCGGTGGTTTCATCGATGATCTTCATGCGGTAGCCGAGATTGGGAAATCCCGGCGAGCCGAATTTCACCGGTTTCATGTCCAGCCCCGGCAGCAGCGTCAACGCCGGCCAGCCGGTCTCGGTCTGCCAGTAGTTGTCGATCACCGGCTTGCCCAGCGCATCGGTGATCCAGTGCGCGGTGGGTTCGTCCAGCGGCTCGCCCGCGAGGAACAGATAGCGCAACTCGGACAGGTCATGGCGTTTGATGAAATCCACGTCGTGCTTCTTCAGCACGCGGATGGCGGTCGGCGACGAGAACATCGTGCGCACCTGGTACTGCTCGCACAGCGCCCACCAGATGCCGGCATCGGGATGGAGTGGAAGGCCCTCGTACAGCACCGATGTCGCGCCGACGATCAGCGGCCCGTACACGTTGTACGAATGGCCCACCGCCCAGCCGACATCCGAGGTGGAAAACATCACCTGCCCCGCGCCCACGTCGAACACCGTGCGCATCGACAACGCCAGCGCCACCGCATAGCCACCGACGTCGCGCTGCACGCCTTTCGGCTTGCCGGTCGTGCCGGAGGTGTAGAGCAGGTAGCTGGGCGCGTTCGACTCCAGCCAGGTGACCGGCACCTCGGCGTCGCCCACCTGCGCGCGCAGCGCGGCGTAGTCCTCGTCCCGCCCCGCGACCTTCGGCATGGCCGCATCCAGTCCGCGCGACACGACCAGCACCCTGGGCGGCGGCGATTTGGCTTCCGCACAGGCCTCATCGACCAGCGGCTTGTAGGGAATGATCTTGCCCCCACGCATACCGGCATCGGCCGCGATCAGCAGCTTGGGTTGCGCGTCATCGATGCGCAGCGCCAGGTTGTGCGAGGCGAAACCGCCGAACACCACCGAGTGGATGGCGCCGATGCGCGCGCAGGCGAGCATGGCGAACACCGCCTCGGCCATGTTGGGCATGTAGATGACCACGCGGTCGCCCTTGCCCACGCCGAGGCGCAGCAGGATGGCGGCGAACGCATTCACTTCGCGATGCAGCTCGCGATAGGTGATCTCGCGGGTGACGTCGGTTTCGGTGGAGACGGCGACGAGCGCCAACTGGTCGCCACGCGTTTCCAGATGCCGGTCCACGGCGTTGTAGCAGAGGTTGGTTTCCCCGCCGGCGAACCAGCGCCGGAACGGCGGTCGCGTGTAATCCAGGATCTGCTGCGGGGGCACCTGCCAGTGGATGGCCTTCGCCTCCTCCGCCCAGAACGCCTCGGGCTGTTCGATGGAACGGCGGTAGGTTTCCTCGTAGCCCATGTCGGCTCTCCCGCAATGCATGCGACATGGCGAGCATAGTCCCGTCGGCGGCGTGCGGCCTTCCGACGATAGTCTTAGCCCGATCTTCCGCGAAAATCGCGTCTCGAAAACGACAACGCCGGGACAGGCCCGGCGTTGCGCTTGACCAGATTCCGACCTCGATCAGCCGAGCAGGTGCGCCACGCCGGCGCGCTCTTCCTCCAGCTCCGCCAGCGTCTTGTCCATGGCGGCGCGGCTGAACGCATCCACTTCCAGGCCTTCGACCCGCGTGTATTCGCCATTGGCGGTGGTGACCGGCACGCCGTACATCACGCCTTCCGGAATGCCGTAGCTGCCATCTGACGGCACGCCCATCGTCACCCACTTGCCGTTGCTGCCCAGCACCCAGTCACGGATGTGGTCGATGGCCGCATTGGCGGCCGAGGCGGCGGACGACAGGCCACGCGCCTCGATGATCGCGGCGCCGCGCTTGCCGACCTGCGGAATGAACGTGTTGGCGTTCCAGTCGGCGTCGTTGATCTTGTCCTTCAGCGAAGCGCCATTGACGGTGGCGAAGCGGTAGTCGGGGTACATGGTCGGGCTGTGGTTGCCCCACACGATCAGCTTCTCGATGTCGGCCACGGCCACACCGGCCTTGGCGGCGAGCTGGCTCAGCGCGCGGTTGTGGTCCAGGCGCAGCATGGCGGTGAAGTTCTTCGCCGGCAGGTCGGGCGCGGACTTCATCGCGATGTAGGCGTTGGTATTGGCCGGGTTGCCGACCACCAGCACCTTCACGTTGCGGCTGGCGACCTTGTTCAGCGCGGCGCCCTGGGCGGTGAAGATCTTGGCGTTCTCCAGCAGCAGGTCCTTGCGCTCCATGCCGGGGCCGCGCGGGCGCGCGCCGACCAGCAGGGCCACGTCGGCGTCCTTGAAGGCCACTTCCGGATCATCCGTGCCCACCATGCCGGCCAGCAGCGGGAACGCGCAGTCTTCCAGCTCCATCATCACGCCCTTCAGCGCGGCCTGGGCCTTTTCCATCGGCAGTTCGAGCAGCTGCAGGATGACCGGCTGGTCCTTGCCGAGCATTTCGCCGGAGGCGATGCGGAACAGCAACGCGTAACCGATCTGGCCAGCAGCGCCGGTAACGGCAACACGGATGGGGGTTTTCATGGGGCGGATCCTCGGGGTTTCGTAGGGTGGGCCCTGGCCCACCGCGTGGGAACAACGTGGGCCTTGGCCCACAGTGCGATTACTTCAACTCGGCAAAGAATTCCTGGAAGCGTTGCAGGCCCGGCGCCAGCTGCGGCGTCGGGCAGGTGTAGCTGATGCGCAGCGCGCGCGGCTCGCCGAACGCCGAGCCCGGCACGCAGGCCACGCCCTTGGCATCGAGCAGCGCATTGCAGAAGTCGACATCGTTTTCGATCTTCACCCCGTTGTGCGACTTGCCGAACGCGCAGCTGATGTCGGGGAAGACGTAGAACGCGCCCTGCGGCCTGGGACAGATGACACCCGGTATGGCGTCCATCGCGGCGACCACCTGGTCGCGCTTGGCCTGGAACTCCGCATTCTTGGCGACCGGCACATCCTGCGGGCCGGTGAGCGCGGCGATGGCGGCGGCCGTGGTCACTTCCGGGAGGTTGGTGATGTGGTTGGAATTGAGCGTGGTCACCGCCTTGGCGATCGCCTCCGGCCCCGCCATGAATCCCACGCGCCAGCCCGGCATGCCATAGGTCTTGGACAGCGAATCCACGAACACGGTGCGCTCTCGCAGCTCGGGCCTGGCCTGGATGAAGTTCGCGTACGCGATGCCGTCGAACAGCATGCGGTTGTAGATGTCGTCGGTGACGATCCAGGTATCCGGATGCTTCACCAGCACGTCGGCCAGCGCGGCGATCTCGTCGGCGGTGTAGACCATGCCCGTCGGGTTGGACGGATTGTTGAACAGGAACACCTTGGGCTTGTGCGTGGCCAGCGCGGCATCCAGCTGCGCCGGCGTCAGCTTGTAGTCCTGGCTGGCGGGGCACGGCAGCGGCACCGCTTTCGCGTTGACGATGTCGGCGATGTCGGCGTAGGTGGTCCAGTACGGCGACGGATAGACGATGGTGTCGCCCTCGTCCAGCAGCGCTTCGGCCAGGTTGTACAGCAGGTGCTTGGCGCCGATGCCGGTGGAAAGGTTGGCGCGCGTGAAGCCGGTCAGGCCCAGCGCCTCGATGTGCGCCAGGAACGCATCCAGCAGCGCATCGCTGCCCCGGTTGCTGCCGTACTGGCCGGAATCCCGCGACAACGCGTCGCGCGCGGCCTGGTAAACGTGCTCGCCGGGCAGGAAATTGGGAACGCCGATCGAGAAACTGATGATGTCGCGGCCTTCGACCTTCAGCTTCTTCGCCTTCTCGGCGACCAGCATGATCGCACTCGGCTTGGCGCGACCGATGCGCCGGGCAAGCGTGGGCATTGCACAACCTCACAACGGGACGGAAGACGGGGTTCGCGCCGTTTTTTTGCGGCGCAAAATGGTATCACGGACCTTCCGGCCGACCGGATGCGCCAAAGGTCCAAGGCGGCCCGTGGCGGGGCCGCCCTGGCGTTACCGGCGGGCGATCAGGCGCTCAGCAGGCGGTTCCACTCGGCCACGCGGTCGGCCTTGGCGGCCAGCACGGCATCGGTGTCGCCATCGATGGTGATCTTGGTGATCAGGTCGCCCTGGCGCAAGGCGTCCACCACGTCCAGCCCTTCGGTCACCTTGCCGAACACGGTGTGCTTGCCGTCCAGCCACGGGGTGGGCACGTGGGTGATGAAGAACTGGCTGCCATTGGTATTGGGACCGGCGTTGGCCATGGACAGCACGCCGCGGTCATGGCGCACGCCATTGGTGGTCTCGTCCTCGAAGCGGTAGCCCGGGCCACCGCGGCCGGAACCCTCGGGGCAGCCGCCCTGCACCATGAAGTCGTCGATCACGCGGTGGAAGTTCAGGCCGTCGTAGAAGCCCCGCTTGGCCAGGTTGACGAAATTGGCGACCGTCAGCGGGGCCTTGTCGGGGTAAAGCTCGATGACGATCGGGCCGCGGGAGGTGTCGAAAGTGGCGGTCAGTTGGCTCATGGGGTGGTTCTCCGGGGTGAAATAACGAATAGGGTGATGCGCCAGGCCAGCCAGGCGACCCAGAGGCTCCCCCCGCCCAGCATCAGGCCGGCCGGGACGAGAATGGGCACCGAAAGGCCTTGCCAGGCGCCCGCCGCAAGGGCATGTGCGGGGGTGTAGTGCAGGAAAAGCCCGAACCCGAGCACCAGCACCCAGGCCATCTGCCAGATCACGGCGCCGGCCAGGGATTTCAAGGGGAAGTCGGGAAAACGGGTCATTCAGCCGGACATCCGTCAAATCAGGTGCTTAGCGCGCGCCAGCCGGCTATAATACGCCCCTTCCTTTCCCCACCTTCAGCGCGCTCGTCCGCGCCCCTTCGGCATGTCCATCCAAAACCTTCGCAATATCGCCATCGTCGCCCACGTCGACCATGGCAAGACCACACTCGTCGACTGCCTGCTCAAGCAGTCGGGCACCCTGTCCGAACGCACGGTGCTGGCCGAGCGCGTGATGGACAGCAATGACCAGGAAAAGGAGCGTGGCATCACGATCCTGGCCAAGAACACCGCCATCACCTGGCAGGGCAACCGCATCAACATCGTCGACACCCCCGGACACGCCGACTTCGGCGGCGAAGTGGAACGCGTGCTGTCGATGGTGGACTCGGTGCTGATCCTGGTGGACGCGATGGACGGCCCCATGCCGCAGACGCGCTTCGTCACCCAGAAGGCCTTCGCGATGGGCTTCAAGCCGATCGTGGTGGTCAACAAGATCGACCGCCCGGGTGCGCGTCCTGACTGGGTGATCGACCAGGTGTTCGACCTCTTCGACAAGCTGGGCGCCACCAACGAGCAGCTCGACTTCCCGATCGTCTACGCCTCGGCGCTGCACGGCTATGCCAGCCTGGACGACGCCGCCCGCGAAGGCGACATGACCCCGCTGTACGAAGCGATCATGAAGCACGTCTCGCCGCCGGCGGTGGATCCGGATGGCCCGTTCCAGATGCGCATCAGCCAGCTGGACTACAACAACTTCGTCGGCCTGATCGGCATCGGCCGCATCCAGCGCGGCAAGGTGAAGAAGAACATGCCGGTCAGCGTCATCGACCGCCACGGCAAGAAGCGCCAGGGCAAGGTCATGCAGGTGCTGGGCTTCATGGGCCTGGAGCGCGTGGAAGCCGACGAAGCCGAGGCCGGCGACATCGTCGCCATCGCGGGCATCCAGGACCTGAGCATCTCCGACACCGTCTGTGCGCTGGACACCCCCGAAGCGCTGCCGGCGCTGACCGTGGACGAACCCACCATCAGCATGACCTTCCAGGTCAACAACTCGCCGTTCGCGGGCAACAAGGACCTGAGCGGCGGCAAGTTCCTGACCAGCCGCCAGCTGCGTGAACGGCTTGAACGCGAGACCCTGCACAACGTGGCGCTGAAGGTCGAGGAAGGCTCCGATCCGGACAAGTTCCTGGTCTCCGGCCGCGGCGAGCTGCACCTGTCGGTGCTCATCGAAACGATGCGCCGCGAAGGCTTCGAGCTGGCCGTGTCGCGCCCGGAAGTCATCATCAAGGAAATCGACGGCAAGCAGATGGAGCCGGTCGAGCAGCTGGTCGTCGACATCGAAGAGCAGCACCAGGGCGGCGTGATGGAAAAGCTGGGCACCCGCAAGGGCCAGCTGAAGAACATGGAATCCGACGGCAAGGGCCGCGTGCGCCTGGATTACATGATCCCGGCGCGTGGCCTGATCGGTTTCCAGAACGAATTCCGCACTCTGACCCAGGGTTCCGGCCTGCTGTTCCACGTGTTCGACCATTACGGCCCCAAGGAAACCGGTGCGATCGCCAAGCGCATCAACGGCGTGATGATCGCCAATGCCGCCGGCACCACCCCGGCCTACTCGCTTGGGCCGCTGCAGGAGCGTGGCAAGCTGTTCGCCGCCGAAGGCGACAACGTGTACGAAGGGCAGCTGGTCGGCATCCACTCCAAGGACAATGACCTGACGGTCAACGCCATCAAGCCCAAGCCGCTGACCAACATGCGCGCCTCCGGCAAGGACGATGCCATCCAGCTGAGCCCGGCGATCAAGTACACGCTGGAACAGGCACTGGATTTCATCGAAGACGACGAGCTGGTGGAAGTCACGCCGAAGGAAATCCGCCTGCGCAAGAAGTTCCTGACCGAAAGCGACCGAAAGCGCGCCTCCCGCGCCGCCTGACGCCTTGTCGCCGCGGGCTGCCGTGGACCAGGCCAGTTACAACCCGGATCCCGCCGCGCATCCGGGACTACACCTGATCGCCCTCTTCGAGGGCGCGAAGGGCGTGCTGGCGCTGGGCATCGCCGCCGGACTGGCCCTGCTGGGGCCGAACCGGCTGCGCGACGCCATCCATGCGCTGATCACCCGGTTCCTGCCGAACGCCGAACCGGGCGCGATCACCAAGATCCTCGACACCATCAATCCCGGCGCCGTGCACGTGGCGGTGGGCATCATCGTCCTGTACGCGCTGATGCGCCTGCTGGAAGCCTGGGGCCTCTGGCGCACGCGCGCCTGGGCCTCGTGGCTGGGCTGCCTCGGCTCGGCCGCTTATCTTCCGCTGGATATCTACGCGATCCATCGGCACCCGGGCTGGCACACTTGGGCGTTGCTGGTGGTGAACATCGTCATCGTGCTGGTGCTGTGGCGCGACATCCGCCGCCGGCGGATTTGACGCGCACCGGCATCGCTGCGTAGCCTGCCGCGCATCCATGGGAATTACCCGCATGCGCCGACCTGCCCTGCTGCTTGGCACCACCCTTGCGTTGGCCGCGTGCCAGCCGCAGGCGTCGCCCGACGCGGCCGCCACGCAGGAGGCGCCCACGGAATTCGCCTACGCCGAACTCGACATCAGCGACCTGCAGGCACGCATGCAGTCGGGCGAACTCGACAGCCGCCGCCTCACCCAGGCCTACCTGGCGCGCATCGCCGCCATCGACGAGGCCGGGCCGCGACTCAATGCGGTGATCGAATTGAATCCCGACGCGCTGAAGGAAGCCACGCTGCGCGACGTGGAGCGCAAGGGCAACGCGGTACGTGGCCCGCTGCACGGCATCCCGGTGCTGCTGAAGGACAACATAGACGCCGTCCCGATGGTCACTTCAGCCGGCTCGCTGGCGCTGAAGGATCTGCGACCGTCGCAGGACGCCACCCTGGTGCGTCGCCTGCGCGAGGCCGGCGCCGTGATCCTGGGCAAGGCCAACCTGAGCGAATGGGCCAACTTCCGCTCGACCCATTCCACGTCCGGCTGGAGCGCGCGCGGCGGCCAGACCCGCAACCCCTACGCCCTGGACCGCAATCCCTGTGGTTCCAGCTCCGGCAGCGCGGTAGCCGTGTCCGCCAACCTGGCCGCGGTGACCGTCGGTACCGAAACCGATGGCAGCATCCTGTGCCCGGCCGCGGTGAACGGCGTCGTCGGCCTGAAGCCCACCGTGGGCCTGGTCAGCCGCACCGGCATCGTGCCGATCTCGCACAGCCAGGACAGCCCCGGCCCCATCACCCGCAGCGTGTCCGATGCCGCCGTCTTGCTGGGCGTGCTGGCGGGCCGGGACCCGGCCGACGCCGCCACCACCCAGGCCGCCTGGAACACCACGCTCGACTACGCCGCCCGCCTGAAACCCGGAGCGCTGAAGGGCGCACGGATCGGCGTACTGCGCAGCAAGTTCAACATCCATCCCGATGCCGCAGCGGCCATGGAAGCCGCCATCAAGGTGATGCGCGATGCGGGCGCGATCCTGGTGGATGCAGAGATCCCGACCGACGGCCAGTGGCGCGCCGACGAGCTGGAACTGATGCTGTACGAGTTCAAGTTCGGCGTCGAGCGCTACCTGTCCGAGCGCAAGGCACCCATCACCACGCTCAGGCAGGTGATCGGCTACAACCAGCAATACCAGGTCTCCGAAATGCCGTACTTCGGACAGGAGCTGCTGGAACTGGCCGATGCCAAGGGCGGGCTGGGAGAACCGGCCTACATCACCGCCCGCGGGCGTGCCCGCCGCCTCGCCGGACCGGAAGGCATCGATGTGGCGCTGAAAAGCCAACAGCTGGACGCGCTCATCGCGCCCACGACCGGCCCGGCCTGGCTGACCGACCACAACGCCGGGGATCATTTCCCGGGCGCGGGCTACGGCGCCGCCGCCGTGGCCGGCTATCCCAGCCTGACCGTGCCGATGGGCAGCAGCGACGGATTGCCGCTGGGCATGGTGTTCATGGGCACGGCGTGGAGCGAAGCCCGCCTGCTTGAACTGGCCTACGACTACGAGCAACTCACGCGCGCGCGCAAGCCGCCCGAGTACTGGCCCACGCTGCCGGTCACGGATCGCCACGCGCGCTGACGCGTTCCCGTTCGTCTCACATCGGCGGCAAATCGCTTGCGGGCAGTGTCCAATCGTGGCGTGATAGCGGGCATCAGGTAGGCAGGGGCACCACGCGTGGAGTCTGGCGCGGATCGGGCATCGGAATTACGGGCACTCAGCGGATCACGGTCCACGGCCCGCCAGCGGTTGCGCCATCTCAATGCCCTGGCCTGGGGCGTCCTGGTGATCGCCTGCCTGCTGTCCTGGTGGGCCGGCTACGCCGCCTGGCGGCAGGCACGCGAACATGCCGAGTCGCAGTTCAAGGCACGGGCCGACGCCGTCGCCACCGCCGTGGCCACGCACATGCATGCCTACGAAGACACGGTACGCGCCGCGGCCGCGGTGCTGGAAGGCCGCCAGGACATCGATCAGGACAGCTTCCACGCCTTCGTGGAAAAACTGCAGATGCCCGCGCGCCAGATGGGTGTGCACGGCCTGGGGTTTGCCCGCCACGTGCCAGCTGCGCAGCGCGAAAGCTATCTGGCTGCCCAACGCGCGCGCTATGGCGGGACCTTCGCCATCCAGCCCGCGGGTAACCGGGCTGAATATGTGGTCGTGGACCTGCTCTACCCGGACGCCCCGGGCATGCGGCCCTTGCTGGGCAAGGACGTGATGGCCGAACCGGTACGCCGGCGGGCGGTGGAACAGGCGCGCGATACCGGTGAGCTGGCCGCGGCCCCGCTGGTGGCGCTGGGTGATGCCTCCCGCGGCAACACCGGCATGCCGGGCTTCCTGTTGTACGTGCCTGTCTACGCGGAACCTCTGGACGGCAGCGCGAGCGTCGCGCAGCGGCGCGAACGCCTGCGGGGATTCGCCACCGCGGGCTTCGGCTGGCAGAAGGTGGTGGAGGAAGCCATCGGCAACACGGACACGGATGCCTTCGACCTGCAACTGCGCGTGCTGCAGCAAGACGGCCAGACCGTGTTCGCGACCACCCGTCTGCGGGAACGTCACGGCGCCAGCATGACGCCCGCGTTCACCGACGCGCGCACATTGTCCTTCCTGGGCGCACGCTGGGAACTGATGCTGCAGTCGCCACCGACACGGCAGGCCGTGCCGGCATGGCTGTCGATCCTGCTGCTGTCGCTGGGTGGGGTCGGACTGGGCGCATTGCTGTTCCTGCTGCTGCGCAACCTCGCACGCGCGGAGCAACGCAGCCGCGCGCTGCTCGATGCCGTCGCCGACCACCTGCCCGCGCTGATCGCCTACATCGACAGCAGTGGGCGTTATGGGTTCGCCAACCGCGCCTGCCGCGACTGGTTCGCCAACCAGGCAGGCTGGAGCGAGCGCCGCATCGAAGACGTGCACGCGGACGACCCGGTGTTCCTGCTCTCGCTGCAACGCGCGATGCGCGATTGCACGCGCGACCACTGGAGCGTGTGGGATGCTGAACTCGGTGATCCGCGCAGGCCTGTGCATGTCTACCTGGTGCCGGACGTGGAGCGCGACCAGCACATCGCCGGCTGGTACCTGATGGCCAACGACATCAGCGAGCAGCAACATACACATCGTGAACTGATGCTCGCGCGCGATCACCTCAAGCGGGTGACCGACAAACTGCCCGCCCTCATCGCCCAGTTCGATGCCCAGCAGAGGCTGGTGTTCTTCAACCGCGCGTGCGCCGAGCAGGTCACCTGGAACACGCCGCTGCACCCGGGCCTGCACATCCGGGAGGTCTTCGGCGAGGACTTCTACGCACGGCGCAAGCCGCTGATCGACACCGTCATGTCCGGCCGCGACTGCGATTTCGAGTTCAGCCTGCATACGCCGGACGGCATCCGCCGCATGCACAGCATCTACACGCCCGACATCGACGATGCGGGCAACGTGTGTGGCTTCTTCGGCATGGCCATCGACATCAGCGAGAAGACGCGACTGGAACATGCGCTGTACAACGCCAATGAACTCGCCGAGGTCACGCTGACATCGATCCGCGAGGCGGTGATCACCGTGGACGTGCAGGCAAGGATCACCTACATGAACCCGGCGGCCGAATCCCTGAGCGGCTGGAGCCTCGACCAGGCACTGGGTCACCCGCTGGATCGCGTGGTGCCGCTGACCCGCGTGATGCCCGCCGATGAAAACGAAGATCCGGATTCGGTCGCCTTGGCCGGCGACATCGAACTGATACGCCGCGACGGTACGCGCATCCTCGTGGAACGGTCGCTGTCCGCCATCCACGACCGCGACGATGCCGTCGTGGGCTCGGTGATGGTGCTGCGCGACATCACCGAAGCGCGCGCACTCAGCTCACGCATGACCTACCTGGCACACCACGACGCGCTGACGGGCCTGCCCAACCGCCTGCAGCTCAACGAGATGCTCGGCCAGCTGATCGCGCAGGCCACCAATCGGGGCAATGGCATCGCCGTGCTGTTCATCGACCTGGACCTGTTCAAGCACGTCAACGACGCACTCGGGCACCACATCGGCGATGAACTGCTGCAGCAGGTCGCGCGCCGCATCCAGCGCAACATCGGCAACCTGGGCACGGTGTACCGCACCGGCGGCGACGAATTCGTCGTACTGCTGCACAACGTCATCACCCGCGAGAGCGTGCTGCAACTCGCCGACCGCCTGCTGGCCATCAGCGGCACGCCGTACACGGTGGCCTCGCATGAACTGCACCAGGCCTTCAGCATCGGCATCAGCCTGTTCCCCGAAGACGGCTACGATGCCGCCACGCTGATGATGCGTGCCGACGCGGCCATGTACCTGGCCAAGCGCAACGGCCGCAATGCCACGCGCTTCTACACGCGCGAACTGGCCTCCAGCGTGGATGCCCGCATCGAACTGGAGAACAGCCTGCGGCGCAGCCTGCGCAACGGTGACCTCTACCTGCACTACCAGCCGCAGATCGACCGCCGCACCGGCCGCATCGTCGGCGTGGAAGGGCTCGCGCGCTGGCAGCGCGGCGACCGGATGATGATGCCGGGCGAGTTCCTGCCCATCGCCGAGGAGACCAACCTCATCGTCGACATCGACCAGTGGGCCATCCATGCCGCGTGCCGTCAGAACCGCATCTGGCAGCAGGCCGGCCTTCCGCCCATCCGCGTATCGGTGAACATCGCGGCGGCCAACTTCGACACCGACCAGTTGGTCGATACCGTGATGTCGGCCCTGGAAGAAAGTGGCATGGCCGCCGAACTGCTGGAACTGGAAGTCACCGAGACCACGCTGATGCGCGACGTGCAGCGTACCGACCGCACGCTGCGCGCCCTGAAGGCACTGGGTGTACGCATCGCCATCGACGACTTCGGCACGGGCTTCTCGAGCCTCAGCTACCTGGGGAACTACGGCTTCAACGTCCTGAAGATCGACCAGTCCTTCGTCCGCGAGATCGCCGACCCCAACCAGGCCGCCATCACCCGCGCCATCATCAGCCTCGCCGGCCAGCTGCAGTGCCGCACGATCGCCGAGGGCGTGGAAACGCACGAGCAGGCCAGCTGGCTGGCCGCCAACGGCTGCGACGAGCTCCAGGGCAACCTCTTCAGCAAGCCCGTGCCCGCCAGCGAATTCGCGCGCATGTATGCACGCAACAGGACCTGGACCATCGCCCCGCCCCCCGCGACGAACCAGGTGCACTGGTCGTAGCCGGGACCGGCACCGCCGCGTTCAGCGCAGCGCCGGGGCCGCCACCTGGTTCTGCTTGCGCACGATCGACATCGCGATCTCCAGTGACTGCTCGTAATTCAGCCGCGGATCGACGGTGGAACGATACGCACGCTCCAGATCGACGTCGGTCAGCTCGCGCGCGCCACCCGTGCACTCGGTGACATCCTCGCCCGTCAGCTCCAGGTGCACGCCACCCAGACGCGTGCCGGCGGCCGCATGCAGGTCGAAGGACTGTTCCACTTCGCTGCGCACGTTGTCGAAGCGGCGCGTCTTGAAGCCATTGCTCGTGCTTTCGGTATTGCCATGCATCGGGTCGCACACCCACAGCACGCGGCGCCCGTCGCGACGCACGGCTTCCAGCAACGGCGGTAGCTTGTCCGCGATCTGCGCTGCGCCCATGCGGTGGATGAAGGTCAGTCGGCCGGCCTCGTCTTCCGGGTTCAGCACGTCGATCAGGCGCAGCAACTGGTCCGGGGTGACCGACGGTCCCACCTTGATGGCGATGGGATTGCGCACGCCACGCAGGTATTCCACGTGGGCGCCGTCCACGGCGGCCGTGCGCATGCCGATCCAGGGATAGTGCGTGCTCAGGTTGAACCAGCCCCACTGGCGCGGGACTTCCCGGGTGAGCGCTTCCTCGTAAGGCAGCAGCAGCGCTTCATGCGACGTGTAGAAGTCGATGCGGTTGAGGTTGTGCACTTCGGAGCCCGACAGCGTCTCCATGAAGCGCACCGCGTCGCCGATCGACGTCACCATCTGCTGGTACTCGTTGGCCAGCGGCGAGTAGCCCACCCAGTTGAGGTTCCAGTATTCGGGATGGTGCAGGTCGGCGAAGCCGCCATCGATCAGCGCACGCACGAAGTTCATCGTCATCGCCGAGCGCGCATGCGCCTTGATCATGCGGCGCGGATCCGGCACGCGGGCCTCGGCGGTGAACTCGGGCCGGTTCACCAGGTCACCGCGATAGCTGGGCAGGGTGATGCCGTCGCGGGTTTCCAGGTCGGCCGAACGCGGCTTGGCGTATTGCCCGGCGAAACGGCCCACGCGCACCACCGGAAGGCGCAGCCCATGCACCAGCACCAGGCTCATCTGCAACAGCACTTTCAGGCGGTTGGAGATCAGTCCCGACTCGCAGTCGCTGAAGCTCTCGGCGCAGTCGCCACCCTGCAGCAGGAAGCGCTTGCCTTCCTGCGCTTCGGCCAGTTGCTTCTTCAGCGCGAAGATCTCCCACGAGGTGACCAGCGGCGGCAGCTGCCTCAGTTCGCCGACCGCCGCTTCCAGCGCTTCGGCATCGGGATAGGTGGGCAGCTGCACGGCCGGCCGCGCGCGCCAGCTGTCCGGCGCCCACTGGGCGGGCAACTGAACGGCACGAAGATTGCGGTCGGTGGGATTCATGGGGGGCTCCTTGCGGCCCACCATGGTGACAGAATGGTGCGCCGCGTCAATTCAACGGAAGGTGGAGGTTTTGCGGGCGCGGAAGCCGATCCACAGCGCCCAGGCCGCGAGCAGGACGAACCACACCAGGCTCCACATCGGCATGGTCAGGCCAAGGAAGCTCCAGTCGATGGTGCTGCAATCGCCCTTCGCCGACAGCACCTTCTGCACCACGCCGAGCCAGGTGTTGGTCTCGATCATGTAGTCCCAGCCGGGGCCGCAGCTCGGCATCAGCGGCGGGTACACCTGCACCCAGACATGGCGGCCGGCGATGCCGATACCCACCGCCGCCCCGATGAACGCCAGCAGGCCATAAACGCGGCGTCCACCGGTGCGGCGCGGGCCATGCAGCGCCCCCAGCAGGAACATCACGCCGGTCGCCGCGAACGCTAGCCGCTGGAAGATGCAGAACGGACAGGGTTCCAGCTTCTGCACGAACTGGACGAACAGCGCGTAGGCCAGCAATGACAGGCAGACCACGAAACCGAGCACGCATTGCGCACGGAACGACCAGCGGAGAGGGTTCATCGGCACCGGATCACGAAGGCGGGGAATGACCGCATTATCCACATGCGCCGGCAACTGCGTCAGTCCCGCCGCGCGCAGGGCCGGAACGGCGTGTCCCATCCACCTGCCCGGGCTGGATCAGCCGCAGCGGTGGCGGCGCAAAAACAAAAACCCCGGCGAAGGCCGGGGTTCCTGGTGTCCTGCAGCGTCGGCCCGGAATTACTCGGTCGCGGCTTCCGGACGGTCAACGAGTTCCACGTAGGCCATCGGCGCATTGTCGCCAGCGCGGAAACCGCACTTGAGGATGCGCAGGTAGCCACCCGGACGCGACTGGTAGCGCGGGCCGAGCGTGGTGAACAGCGTGCCGACGGCTTCCTTGTCGCGCAGGCGCGAGAAGGCGAGGCGGCGATTGGCGACGCCGTCGATCTTGCCGAGGGTGATGAGCGGCTCCGCGACGCGGCGCAGTTCCTTGGCCTTCGGCAGGGTGGTCTTGATCAGGCCGTGCTTGATCAGCGAGGCAGCCATGTTGCGGAACATCGCTTCGCGATGGGCGCTGGTGCGGCTGAACTTGCGGCCGGCTTTCTGGTGGCGCATGGGTTGGATTCCTGAAGAATGGTGGGACGTTGGACTTCGTTGTCGCCATCCAGGCGCTGGAACAGTGGACTGCGGGTGGTCCGTACCGGCCGTCCTTGACCGGAAGCGCCGCGGACCTTCGGGTCCGTCGACAAGGGTGTTGCAGACAACTCCCGCGCGGGCGCGGGAGTTGCCGGTACTTCATCAGCCAAGCATGCCGTGCTGGGCGACGCCGGCCGGCGGCCAGTTCTCCAGCTTCATGCCGAGCGACAGGCCGCGCTGGGCGAGGACTTCCTTGATCTCGGTCAGCGACTTCTTGCCGAGGTTCGGGGTCTTCAGCAGCTCCACTTCGGTCTTCTGGATCAGATCGCCGATGTAGTAGATGCTCTCGGCCTTGAGGCAGTTGGCCGAACGCACGGTCAGTTCCAGGTCGTCGATCGGACGCAGCAGCACCGGATCCACGCCGCTGGCAGCCTGCTTCGGCGCGCCACGGTCGCGGTGGGTGAAGTCACCGAACACCGACAGCTGGTCGCTGAGGATGTCGGCAGCGGTGCGCACGGCTTCCTCGGCATCGATCGTGCCGTTGGTTTCGATGTCCAGGACCAGCTTGTCCAGGTCGGTACGCTGCTCGACGCGCGCGGCTTCCACCGCGTACGCGACGCGACGGACCGGCGAGAACGAGGCATCCAGCACCAGGCGGCCGATCGCACGGGTTTCCTCGTCCGGACGACGACGGGCGGCGGCCGGCTGGTAGCCGAAACCGCGCTCGATCTTCAGGCGCATGTTCAGCGCCGTGTCCTTGGTCAGGTTGCAGATGACCAGTTCCGGGTTGAGGATCTCGACGTTGTGGTCGGTCTTGATGTCGCCGGCGGTCACCACGCCCGGGCCCTGCTTGGCCAGGCTCAGCGTGGAGGAATCACCGGTGTGGATGCGGATGGCCACATCCTTCAGGTTCAACAGCACTTCCAGCACGTCTTCCTGCATGCCTTCGATGGTGCTGTATTCGTGCAGCACGCCGTCGATCTCGACTTCGGTGATTGCGAAGCCGGGGATGGACGACAGCAGCACGCGGCGCAATGCATTGCCGAGCGTATGACCATAGCCACGCTCCAGCGGTTCGATGACCACCTTCGCGCGGTTGCCGGTCAGGCGCTCGATCTGCGGGCCGCGGGGGCGCAGCACTTGCTGAGTAATACCCGTCATGTTGCTTTGTCTCCTGCGATCCCCCGGCTTTCCCGGGGGTGCGTGAATGAATTACTTCGAGTACAACTCGACGATCAGCGCTTCGTTGATGTCGGCAGGCAGGTCCGAACGGACCGGAACAGACTTGAACACGCCACTGAACTTCTTCGCGTCGACTTCGACCCACGACGGGCTCAGGTCGAGCTGCTCGGCGACGGTCAGCGATTCCTGCACGCGCAGCTGCTTCTGTGCGCGTTCGGACAGCTCGATCGCGTCACCGGCCTTGACCTGGTAGGACGGCAGGTTGACGGACTTGCCGTTGACCAGCACGCCACGGTGCGAGACCAGCTGGCGGGCGGCCGGACGGGTCACCGCGAAACCCATGCGGTAGATGACGTTGTCCAGACGGGTTTCCAGCAACTGCAGCAGGTTCTCGCCGGTGTTGCCCTTCTTGGTCGAGGCCTTCTTGTAGTAATTGCGGAACTGGCGCTCCAGCAGGCCGTAGATACGCTTGACCTTCTGCTTTTCACGCAGCTGGGTGGCGTAATCGGACAGCTTGCCCTTGCGGGCAGTGGCGCCGTGCTGGCCGGGCTTCTGCTCCAGCTTGCACTTCGAGTCCAGCGCACGGGCCGGGCTCTTGAGGGACAGGTCGGCGCCTTCGCGGCGCGCGAGCTTACAGGTGGGACCAATATAACGAGCCATTTCTCTTCAGCTCCTCAGACGCGACGCTTTTTGGGCGGACGGCAACCGTTGTGCGGGATCGGCGTGACGTCGATGATGTTGGTGATCTTGTAGCCAACATTGTTGAGCGAACGCACGGCCGACTCACGGCCCGGGCCGGGGCCCTTGATGCGGACTTCCAACGACTTCACACCGTAGTCCAGCGCAGCCCGGCCGGCCTTTTCGGCGGCGACCTGTGCAGCGAACGGGGTGGATTTACGCGAACCACGGAAACCCGCGCCGCCCGACGTGGCCCACGACAATGCGTTGCCCTGACGGTCGGTGATGGTGACGATGGTGTTGTTGAAAGAAGCGTGGACGTGGGCGACGCCGTCAGTGATGACGCGCTTGATCTTCTTCTTGACTTTGGCAGCAGCTGGCTTGGCCATGATGGGCGCCCCTTACTTCTTGATGGCTTTGCGCGGACCCTTGCGGGTGCGTGCATTGGTGCGGGTGCGCTGACCACGCAGCGGCAGGCCGCGACGGTGACGCAGGCCGCGGTAGCAGCCCAGGTCCATCAGACGCTTGATGGCGATGCCGACTTCACGGCGCAGGTCGCCTTCGACCACATACTTGCCGACTTCGGCACGCAGGCGCTCGACTTCGGGCTCCGACAGGTCGCGGATCTTGGTGTTCGAGGCCACGCCTGCGGCGTCGCAGACCTTCTTCGAACGGGTACGGCCGATGCCGTAAATGCTTTGCAAACCGACCCAGACATGCTTCTGGGCAGGCAGGTTGACACCTGCAATACGCGCCATGACGCGGTCTCCAACTGTAAGTATTGGCCCGTGAGCGGTCGTCCCGGGAGGGATTTTTCGCAGACGAGCGGAGTGAACTGGAAATTTTATCAAGATTCCGGGTTACAAGGAAGCCCACGCCGGCGGGAGCCAGAATGAACCCGGCATGGGGAGTGTGCCCATGCTCCGGCGCCGGAACCTGCCTGGGACCTGGCATCGGGTTGCCCCTTTGCCCTGCCCCGCCCGCGCTACTCTGGCGCAGGGACTGGCTGGTTCGCACCCCCGCCCGGAATCGATGCGGGGGCCGCCCATCTAAGTCAGTCCGGTCGAAGACCGGGCTGGTGCGGGAAAGCCCCGCAGTATACCTCAGCCGCGCGCGAGACCGCCGCGCGAGCCGCCTTTCAGGTTGGCCTTCTTCAGCAGGCTCTCGTACTGGTGGGACATCAGGTGCGCCTGGATCTGCGCAATGAAGTCCATCACCACCACCACCACGATCAGCAGCGAGGTGCCACCGAAGTAGAACGAGGTACCCAGCTGGGTGCGCATCACTTCGGGCAGCAGGCAGACTGCAACCAGGTACATCGAACCGATGGCCGTCAACCGGGTCAGCACGCCATCGACGTAGTCGGCGGTGGCCTTGCCGGGACGGATGCCGGGGATCAGCGCACCCGACTTCTTCAGGTTCTCCGCGGTTTCCTGCGAATTGAACACCAGCGCGGTATAGAAGAAGGCGAAACCGATGATCATCGCGGCGAACACGATCATGTGCAGCGGCTCACCCGGAGCCAGCGCATTGGAGATCCGCTGCAGCCAGGTGGTGGCGCCGCTGTTCTGGCCGGACCACATCGCCAGCGTGGCAGGGAACGCCAAGATGCTGGACGCGAAGATCGGCGGGATCACGCCGGCCATGTTGAGCTTCAGCGGCAGGAACGACGTCTGGTTCATGTACGCGTTGCGACCGCCCTGGCGGCGCGCGTAGTTCACCGTGATGCGGCGCTGGCCGCGTTCGACGAAGACCACCAGGAAGGTGAAGCCCAGCACGACGATGGCGATCAGCAGCAGCGAGATGAAGCTCAGCGTGCCGTCGCGGAACGCACCGACCGTCTGGATGACCGCGCCCGGCAGGCCGGCCACGATGCCCGCGAAGATGATCAGCGAGACGCCGTTGCCGATGCCGCGCTCCGTCACCTGCTCGCCCAGCCACATCAGGAAGATGGTGCCTGCGGTCAGCGCGACCACGGCGGTCAGCACGAAGCCCATGCCCGGCGCATAGACGACCGGCATGCCGCCCGGGGCGACCTGGTTCTGCAGCGCGGTGGCGATGCTGCCGCCCTGCACGACCGCCAGCAGCACGGCGCCGATGCGCGAGTACTGGGTGATCTTGCGACGGCCGGATTCGCCTTCCTTCTGCAACGCCTTCAGCGTCGGGAAGATATGCACGCCCAGCTGCATCACGATCGATGCCGAGATGTAGGGCATGACATTCAGCGCGAAGATGCTGAAACGGTGCAGGGCGCCGCCCGAGAACATGTTGAACATGTCCACGATGCCGCCACCCTGCGCCTGCATCATCGCCAGCATGGCATCGGGATTGACGCCCGGGACCGGGATGAAGCAACCGATCCGGTAGACGATCAACGCGCCCAGGACGAACAGCAAGCGCTGGCGAAGTTCAGTGAACTTGCCCGCACCTGCCAGTGCACCGGCGGCATTACCCTGCGCCATGCGTCCGTTACTCCTGCACGCTGCCGCCGGCAGCCTCGATGGCGGCCTTGGCACCCGCCGTCACGGCGACGCCCTTCAGCACGAACTTCTTGCTCAGTTCGCCCTTCTTGACGATCTTGGCGCGCTTGGCGGTGCTGGGCACCAGCTTGGCGGCACGCAGTGCGGCGAAATCGACCTCACCGGCTTCCAGCTTATCCAGCTGATAGGACAGCACTTCGGCGCAGTCCAGCTTCAGCTTGGAACGGAAACCGACCTTGGGCAGGCGCTTGATCAAAGGCATCTGGCCGCCTTCGAACTTCGCCTTGATCTTGCCCTTGCCCGAACGCGCGAACGAGCCCTTGTGGCCGCGGCCCGCGGTCTTGCCCAGGCCGGAACCGATACCACGACCAACGCGGGTGCGTTCGGTGCGGGCGCCGTCGGCGGGCTTCAATGTATTGAGACGCATCTGAATTACTCCTCGACCTTGACGAGGTAGTGAACCTTGTTGATCAGGCCGCGCACCTGCGGGCTGTCCTTCAGTTCACGCACATCGTTCAACTTGTTCAGGCCCAGTGCCTTCACCGACAGGCGGTGGATGGCCCGGGAACCACGCAGGCCGCGCACCAGGCGCACCTTGACGGTCTTGTTGGACTCGTTAGCCATTGAGGAGTTCCTCCACCTTCTTGCCGCGCTTGGCCGCGATGCGGGACGGCGACTGCATGTCGCTCAGGCCCTTCAGCGTGGCGCGGACCAGGTTGATCGGGTTGCGCGAACCGACGGCCTTGGCCAGCACGTTCTTCACGCCGACCGCTTCCAGCACGGCGCGCATGGCGCCGCCGGCGATCACGCCCGTACCTTCCGACGCCGGCTGCATGAACACGCGCGCCGCGCCGTGGCCGGCCTTCACCGGGTGCCACAACGTGCCGTTGTTCAGGTCGACGTTCAGCATGCCCTTGCGGGCGTATTCCATCGACTTCTGGATGGCGACCGGCACTTCGCGCGCCTTGCCGTAGCCGAAACCAATCTTGCCGTTGCCGTCGCCCACCACCGTCAGGGCGGTGAAGGTGAACTGGCGACCGCCCTTGACCGTCTTGCTGACGCGGTTGACCGCGACCAGCTTCTCGATCATGCCGTCATCGACTTTCTCTTCGCGGTTGCGGTCGCGATCACGACCCCGCGGTTGACGTTCTTCTGCCATTGCTTGAATTCCTTGGTTGATTGGGTATGTACGGCTTGGCCGCTTATGGTTGTGGTATGGAGCGGTGACGCAACGGTCGCTGCAGAAGAGCGACCGCGCCCGGCGCAGCCCGCGCCGACAGGTCAAGGCATGGGGTTGCCCCCATGCCTTTCAAGGTTAGAACTGCAGGCCGCCTTCGCGGGCCGCGTCAGCCAGGGCCTTGATGCGGCCATGGTAGCGGTAGCCCGAACGGTCGAACGCGACCTTCTCGATGCCCGCGGCCTTGGCGCGCTCGGCGATCAGCTTGCCGACGCGTGCGGCGGCATCGCTGTTCTTGCCGTTCTTCAGGCCGTCCTTGACATCGGACTGCAGCGTGTTGGCCGACGCGATGACCTTGGCGCCATCGGCGGTGAACAGCTGGGCGTAGATGTGCTGGCCGGTACGCAGCACCGACAGGCGCGGCACGCCGAGTTCGCGGATGTGCGCGCGGGTGGACTTGGCGCGGCGCAGGCGGGCGGTGTTCTTGATGCTCATGATCTGGTTCCTCGAAGCCGAAAGCCCGGTTAGGCCTTCTTCGCTTCCTTGCGGATGATGATTTCGTCGGAGTACTTCACGCCCTTGCCCTTGTAGGGTTCCGGCGGACGGAAACCGCGGATCTTGGCGGCAACTTCACCCACGCGCTGCTTGTCGGCGCCCTGCACCAGGATCTCGGTCTGGGTGGGGGTGGCGATGGTGATGCCTTCCGGGGTCTGGAAGAGCACCGGATGGGAGAAGCCCAGCGACAGGCTGAGGTCCTTGCCCTGCATCGCAGCACGATAACCCACGCCGACCAGTTCGAGCTTGCGCTCGAAGCCTTCCGACACGCCCTTGACCATGTTGGCCAGGATCGCGCGGATGGTGCCGGTGATGGCATCGTCTGCCGGCGTGACCGGCGAGAGGTTGGCAACGCCGTTCTCGAGATTGACCTCGACGCCGGCGGGCTTGGCGATCGACAGGGTGCCCTTCGGGCCCTTGACGCTCAGGTTGTCCGACTGGACGTTCAGCTCAACGCCCTTGGGCAGGTTGATCGGCTTCTTGGCTACGCGGGACATACGGTTACTCCCTTAGGCCACAAAGCACAGGACTTCACCGCCGACGCCCTGCTGGCGCGCCTGCGCATCGGTCATGATGCCCTTGGAGGTGGAGATGATGGCGACGCCGAGGCCACCGAGGACCTTGGGCAGTTCAGCCTTGCCACGGTACTGGCGCAGGCCCGAACGGGACACGCGGCTCAGCTTCTCGATGACGGGCTTGCCTTCGAAGTACTTCAGGACGATTTCGAGCTCGGCCTTGTTGTTCTCGGTCTTCGTCACGCGGACGTCGCCGATGTAGCCTTCCGACTTCAGGACGTTGGCGATCGAAGCCTTGATCTTGGAGGACGGCATCTTCACCGTCGGCTTGCCCACAGCGGCGGCATTGCGAATGCGCACCAGCATGTCGGCGATGGGATCAGTCATGCTCATTAGAGTCTGCCTTATGAGTAGCACCGATATCCGCTTTCGCGAAAATCTTGTGTTGTCCCTGGAAACCCCCAGGCGGGTGGCGGTTGTACCCCGCCCTCCCCCGGCCTGGCCGCGGGAGCCGAACATTGTACAACAACAAGCCCGGCAAGTGCCGGACTTGTCTTTCCTGCCACGTGCTGCCCGGCGAGCCGGGCAACCGGGTGATTACCAGCTGGCCTTGCGCAGGCCGGGCACGTCGCCGTTCATGGTGGCCTTGCGCAGCATGTTGCGGCCCAGGCCGAACTTGCGGTACACGCCACGCGAACGACCGGACAGCTCGCAACGGTTGCGCTGGCGGCTGGGCGACGAGTCGCGCGGCAGCTTCTGCAGCTTGGTCACGGCTTCCAGCTTCTCTTCATAGGAAGCAGTGGTGCTGGAAATGGTCTTCTTCAGTGCATCGCGCTTGGCGGCGTACTGCTTGGCCAGCTTTTCCCGCTTGATGTCGCGGTTGACCATCGAGGTCTTTGCCATGTCAGGTGTCCTAGCGAATCAGTTACGGAACGGGAACTTGAACGCTTCGAGCAGCGCCTTGGCTTCGGCGTCGTTCTTGGCGGTGGTGGTGATGGCGATATCCATGCCGCGGATCGCGTCGACGGCGTCGAAGTCGATTTCCGGGAAGATGATCTGTTCCTTCACGCCCATGTTGTAGTTGCCGCGACCGTCGAACGAACGGCCGGACACGCCACGGAAGTCGCGGACGCGCGGCAGCGAGATGCTGATCAGGCGATCCAGGAATTCGTACATCTTGGCGCGACGCAGGGTGACCTTGCAGCCGATCGGCCAGCCATCGCGGATCTTGAACGAAGCCACCGACACGCGGGACTTGGTCGTGATCGGCTTCTGGCCGGTGATCTTGGCCAGGTCGGCCACGGCGTTTTCCAGGATCTTCTTGTTGGTCGCCGCTTCACCCACACCCATGTTGATGGTGATCTTGGTGATCTTCGGCACTTCCATGGGATTGGTGTAGCCGAACTTCTTCATCAGAGCCGGCGCCACTTCTTCCTTGTAGATTTTTTCGAGACGGGTGGTCATAACCTCATTCCTCAGGCGTCGAGCGCCTCACCGCTGGAGCGGAACACACGCAGTTTGCGTCCATCCTCCAGCACCTTGAAACCGATACGCTCGCCCTTGCCCGTTGCCGGGTTGAACAGCGCGACATTGGAAATGTGGATCGAGGCTTCGCGCTCGACCACGCCACCAGCCACGCCGGCCTGGGGGTTCGGCTTGGTATGGCGCTTGACGACGTTGACGTTGGAGACGACCACACGGTCACCATCCACGCGCACCACGTCGCCCTTCTTGCCCTTGTCCTTGCCAGCGGTGACGACGACCTGGTCGCCCTTCTTGATACGGTTTGCCATTTCTATGTCC